>JAABUH010000321.1_pt1 | contig 73069 bp, 83 predicted proteins | sample 5559121 | NCBI WGS metagenome assembly JAABUH01 (sample SAMN10711871, study PRJNA513364) | rock metagenome | isolation source: Antarctica rocks | place: Antarctica: Victoria Land, Battleship Promontory nord | collected 2015-12-28
TAGCAAGCTCGAGAGGGGTCTCAGGCTGCTGCATAACAAGAAAGGTGGATTTGATGGGGACTACAGAGGAAGATGAATAAAGGAGAAAGGGACGTGGAGGTGTTCAATAAAGGGGTCTGTTCAATAAATAGGTGAATCACGTTACAGTATGGCGCTTTGTCGATCACATCTTGCCGTGTGCCCTGTAGTCCTCTGATCGACAAACCCGGATTTGATGTCTTGATATCAATATCCTTTCACCGATTCGTGATCATCAACAATCCTTTACCATCGCGATCTTTCATAAATCATACATCATGAGGACTCAACTCCTTGGGCTTCCCTTACTATCCGCTTCAGCCTTCGCAGCCACGACATCACTCTCATCCCTCACATCATCTTACGGTCTCACATCAGCGACATACAACTTCACTCCTCCGACCGATACTCTCAACTCGAATGATGCGGATAATTGGGTATCACAGAATTGGGATCTGAACGGGAAGATCCAGTTTGGAAATTCATACATGTCAGCACGAGCTTGGCGTTTTACCACTCTGCGAAGTGAGATGGGATTGACAAAGGGCTTCTCAGAGTATTTTCACCCGATCCATCGACTACAACATCGACCTTAGTCCGAAGAGCATCCGAAAAAACTTCAACTTCCTCTTCCTCCTCCTCGTCATCTTCCAAAACCTCTTCTTCCTCTTCGATGCCAAGCGCCTCATCCGGTTCAGTAACCTATCCAAACTCGACGAACCTCGATGGTCAACCCCCTGTTTTGAGAATAGAATACCCACAAGGATCATACTCGAAAGCGACGGGTGGGACGCAATTTTATGCTTCTCCGTTGAACGCGACTGGTTCGACGGGGACGAGTGGGAGTGGGAGTAGGAATGCGACGAGTGGGGGGATGTATGAGAGGATGTTGTTGAGTTATGATGTTCGGTTCCCTGATGGTTTCGCGTGAGTCCGGTCTCCATCCCGTTACGTTCGTCCTTCGGACCAACTTCACCCTTTTAAAGCTCGTTACTCGGAGCTTTCGAACCATGAGACTCTCGGTCTTCATCCTCAAAAGCTCGGAGCTTTCAGACCATGAGACTGATGCTGATGAGGGTGTAGATGGAATATGGGTGGTAAATTACCTGGTTTGAGGGGAGGACCGGATCCCATGGGATGTTCAGGGGGGAACGAGACGGACGGTACAACTTGCTTCAGTACCCGACTCATGTGGAGAACAAGCGGTGCAGGTGAAGGTGAACCTCACTCACATGCTTTGTCGAAGTCCACTGCTGATCTTGAATATTGGATAGTGTACGCTTACATACCGGAGACTTCGAAGAGTTTCTGCTCACAATCGAATATCATCTGTAATTCGGATTATGGGACTTCCCTCGCGAGGGGGAGTTTTAGTCTGGTTACCGGGCAATGGCAGACGATATGGTTGATGGTCATCCTCAACGAGGTGGGCATTGCGAACGGAGTCATCGAGTCAGTGCCGCCTTCCCGTGCTTCGTCTCGATCTGTCTCCCCCTCCATCCACGTAGCCGTCTGTCCCCGCTCCCGCCACCTCTACCCCCTCTCCCCTCGTTCTCCTGTGTCCCTCTCCCCCTCTCCTCCTGCCACCCCTTTCTCCCAACAACCACCACCCAACACCTCCTCCCAGCCTTTGACCTCCGACCCTTCGCAGACACCCTTTATCCTTCCCCTCCCCTTACTCCCCTTACTCCCTCTTTTGCATCCCACTTACCCGATCCCATCCCCAACCGGGCGCTCCTCGCAGACGCAACAACAATTGACATTTTGTCATCAGATTATGGTACAACAGCGTCCAAGCGCTGTCATTCACCAACCTCGAACTCCGGTCATCCTCCGAACTCGCATCAATAGGCGGGATGTACTTCTCAACCTTCTTCGGAGGGGACGACTCGAGCTGGGCGACTCCTAAGACGCAGTATACCTACTTCCGGAATATGCAGCTATACGCCGGGCTGGGAGCTGCAAATGGCACAGGCTCGAAGATCAGCGCGGCGGGACGAGGAATAAGTGTCGATGGATGGAGCATGCTTACGGCGGCGGGAACATTGCTGTTGGGTTTCTTGAGAGGGCCTACTATTCGATGATCTACTCGGATAAGGCATTGGATAATAGTATTCATTGGGGGTAAATTAGATGAATTGCACGATAACGGAACCAAATTCGGTAGTCTTCCTCAACACCGCCTTGTCTCCTCCACTATCTCCGTGAGGATAGTATATGACCTCTTTCCCCGGCCATCATGTCATTGTGAATAGCGTGAATTGTAAAACCGACCAAACGACCGAAACCGAAGCCCAGACCCAAACCAGTCCCTCAGCCCAACCATACAACCAGGTATTCTACTCGTTCCAGCAGTCGTAAAGGCGAAACTGAAGTCGATAAGGTTTCTCCGCAAGAAAGGAGAACAAAGAGGAAGGGGAAGTTCCTTCGCATCCGACCCGTCCTTCGGTGAGCCTTCCTTTGCCTTCTTCCTTCCAGACCGAACGCCAATCCCATACGCCCTTCAAGTCGACATGAGCTGATCTCATCCGTAGAGCTCTCTTAGATCCACTGGCTCTCTCTCCTGTCCGCGATACACCGGCAGGACCGAGTCAGATACGTTCGAACGAGTCCACTTTTGCAACTCGGTCGGAAGCTAAACGGTCTCTCGAGCGTACAGGCGGAGGAAGAAGTAGCGGTACTCTCACACTCCTCCAGAGCGGGCCTTGTCTGCGCAACCGGGATCTCGACCTTTTGGACCTGGACAGCTTCAGGAGCATATCTTCGAGGGCGGAAGTAGCGGTGACCACACACCACTCTCTTCGACATCGCCGAACCCAGCTTCATCATCCTATCGAGAGCCACCCCTCACTCTTGCCCTATACGAGCAACGGCTTGGATATTCTCAAAAGGGCGATAGTGACGGTAGTCTAACTCCAATCCCCACTCCCCACACTCCACCTACAGCGCAGCAAACAACTCCTCGTGCGCAGCACAAACAGCCAGAAGCGAGCGAGCGCGACGAAGAAAATTCGCGGGGCTCTCCAACCTATCCCCACCTGCTTGGTGACGAGAAGTATGAGCGATACGAAGCGATAGATCATCCTAGTATCGTCCCTCCAGATCAGTGGGGACCAAGCTTTCGCAGTCCTCCGCCCGATCCCCGTTTCCCGACCGCTTATCGCCCTATTGGATATCAATCACCACCTCTTATCAAAGTAGCACCTGCTGCCTTCGGTCCGAGCACCTACGTCTTAGCCCATGATCAAGATCTATATAAGATCTGGGACATCTGGGACAAAAGGCCCTTCTCGGCGAAGAACTTAGCACCGCCCGAGCTTGCGCAGCCATCATCGGTAGTCAAGTCTCCCGTCGAGGCCTCACCTTCACCCTTGGTGATTGAGTCTCCCGTCAGGGCCTTACTTCAACCACCGGTAGTCAAGTCTCCCGTCGAGGCTTCACCTCCACTAGCGGTAGCCAACTCTCCCCTCGAAGTCAACGGCGCTTGGGAAACAGCGATACCTCCGCCCGAGCTCAAGCAGCCATCTCTGACACCTGAACACCCGGTCGAAGAGTACGGCACTCCATCCGAAACACCGCTATCACCTGTTGATCGAAGTCCTTCGCCCGTACCCTACTATCCGTACCTTCGTCCGAGCTATCCATCCTCAAGGTTTCCAGTCTCGGACAGTCATCACGAGCCTCCTTCCAAGGACTCGCGGCCAAGCTTACAATTGGACAAGTCTAGCACTGCTGATAAGACACCATCGACTTCCGCGGACGACTCGTCAGCTTTCATTGACGCGCCATCAGCATTATACGCTGTCCCGCCGGATTTCTTCGATACTCCACCTGCTGTCGAGGAGGTCCTCTATCCCACTGAGGAGGTTTTATCCACTTAGGTCCCATTAGCATCTCTAGAAAGTCCGTCAAGCCCCGCTGCCACCCCTGTCCTTGTCGAGCAAGGCAGTGAATCGCCTAAATCCAACACTCCCGCAGATCCAACTCATTCGACAACCTCAACAGCTCTCCTGCCTTACCTCGGCCACTATCGGTCACTAGAATCTTCAGCGGACCCTGCCGAGCCGACGACACCGCGGTCACTAGAAACAGGATCGACTGCTGGAATATCCGTGGCCTCAAATCCTGCCATCTACCCCTACCGATCATCTATATGGGATCTCATCATTCCAGCGCCACTTGTATCGCTCGAGCCTTCGGCCGGATTGATTGATGGGCCACCTCAGCTTGATCTTCTCGTGGAATTTGCCAACTCTGCAGCGGAGGAGGAAGAGCGTCTTACGGTAACGTCAGCTATCACATCAGCATCTCTCGGCCACCTCGGATCTGCAAAACCTCACTCGGAAGCCGCCGATATCAGGCGAAGCCTTCACCTGCTCTGCGTACCAAATATCCTCCTCGAACCCTGCAGATATTGCCGGTGACGTCCGAGAGCCCGTCAGCCCTCTCGACAGCTACACAGCCATCTGTTGTTGAGGGGCACAGTGCAACAATCGGAAAAGTACCAGTCCTACCGGATCTCGAACTGGCATCTCCGGCAATCCCTCCACAACCGATTGTTCCTATACAGGACGTCTCAGCTTCATCTTCACCTTCCAAAAGTGTGTCTCTCGACATCGCTCCCTCCGCAGATACTATACAGACCGACGCAATCCCAATCGAATTTCGAGTGACTCGTTGGTCCCAACACACGCGAAGCGCAACCCGTGCAATCGACATGTCCGCCACCACTCAACAATTGCCCAGACAAAAGAAGGGGTCAGCTAGCCGCAAGAAGCATGACATCGACTCGGATCACGATCCAGATACGATTGATCGGAGGGGAGAGACAATACAAGTGCCCTTACGTACTCCGGCTAGACGGCTCAGTATGGCTCAGCAGGAGCCATCGACATCGCCTCTCACACCTCCATCTGTAGATGCCGGATCAGTTCTGGGTGAAGATATTCGGAGCAGAGGGAAGGGAAACGGGAAGCGGAAAGATTCCGGTGCGGTGGAAGGGGGTGGGACAGGGAAGAAATCGAAGCTCACCCTGGATGTACCAAACCCGCCGAATCCGCAGGTGGCGTCCGCGAAGAAGCAGAAGGGGGACAAGGTAAATCCGAGGGTACCGGATACACCGGTAGAGGAGGCATCGGAGATGGCCAAAGGTCTGGCAAAGGATCCTGAGCCTGTCAATGCCGGACCCTCATCCTCCCGCGGTGATTCGCTTCCTCCTCCCCCTCAACTCCCTTCCAAAGCCAAGTCGAAGAAACGAAAGTCCGATGTCGTCGAATGCCCGACTCCTGCAGCTACAACCGATCCGGCCATCGCCCACGAAATTCCGGGACCGTCTTCGCCGACAAAGAAGATCACTCTTCGACTGACGAAACCGACGTCTCCTCCTTCAGCTCCTCCAGCCGCAGAGTATACACCTGACATTCACGAAGCTTCGAAGCCGGATGCAGCTCAACCTATCGAGACGGAAAGAACGAGGAAAGGCGGAAGGAAGAGGCCAACTCCGCAGTACTCGAATTCGGCTGAATCGGAGGCGGAACAGCCAAAGCAGCCGTCTCAGCCTATCGAAGAGAAGAGGGACCTGCCGGTTTCGACGAAGCCGACCACGAAAGGGCTAAAGAAGGGGAAGAGGGTGATCACATCACCGCAACCTAAGGTAAGGGAGAAGAAGGCAGACTCGGTGACGGCGGATGAGCAGTATGTGCCGGAGTCCGATACAGCTGCTCAAGCTCAGCTTGCTACCAAACCTTCGGCGAACCTGGTGGTGCCGAAGAAGAGGCTCGACAAGCTGCATACGACCGCGAGATCATCTAGGTCCATATCGCCTGACAAGGCTGTTGAGCGGGTATCGCCAGCTGTCTTGACACCAACTCCCGCCGAGCCGTCAAAACCATCACCGCCTAGACCACCGAGAGCGCTACCGAAAGTCACCAAGAAGCCCGGGGTCGAACCGGCTGCAGGACCATCAAAGCCCAGACCGGGCGATCCCGCTCCGAAGCCGTCTGCGGATGCCGCAGGTGCGCAAAAACCGACGGTGACGGCGAAGAAGCCTCCCGCTCCAGTCGCTGCTACGCCAAGCTTGTTGCAGGGGACTTTGGCGGCTCTCACTGGGGTCGGAAAAGGGAAGACCAAGTCGGACACGGAGAAGGAGGTGTGTCCGATTATGCTATCCTGCTTGTTCCAGCTGACGTCGATTGGTAGGATAAGAAGGAGACGCCCAAGACCGCTCGGAAAGGCGGATGGACGGATGAGTGGGTGATGACGTGAGTCTCGCGTACTCAGCTACGGTGCAATCTGACAAGCAGGCAGACCTGAGCAGAGGAAGGAGTACGAGGAATCGCGATTTCAACGTGAAGCAGAGCGGCAGATCCGCGAAGGTTGGAAAGTGAGTCAACCTCTCATGGCGTTCGTCTGGATGATACTTGTGCAGAGTTGACGACTACCTCAGAAGAACGCCTTGAACCTTCAGGAAGCGAAAGATGCATACCGCCTTGATGCCGTGAGTTCCCAAGCGCTACCGACATCTGCAGCTCTGACCAGTTTGCAGATGGAACCAAGAGCCATCAATGTGGAAGGTGGATCAGGTATCATGACTCATGATCATAGGCCATCGGAGATGATCAAGGCGTTATTGGGAATTTGAGATTCATTTGGGTACTGGCAGCACAGACCATCAATCATCCCGCAACATATCATGCGAAACATCATGTCATCGGATTGTCCAGGCCGGATCGAGCGGTGTTACACCAGGAGGTTGATCAGACCTGACTTTCCATTTGATTGACGTACGGCGGGTCGAAATGGCTCTGGACATGAATCGTGCATGGTACTGCTAGGAGCCGGGCGCATAGTATGAATCGTATCGTATGGACAAAGGAACGGTCTGGAGAAGGATGAAATGAAATCATGTATGGGAAGAGGCGATAGTACGGGTCAATTGGCACTAACCGGGCAATGGATCGTTACTGGGCCGCGTCATCGTCAACAGCATATCAACGAGCTATGGATACCTCACCCCTTCACCAGCCGCCGGCGTCGTCAAGCGCTTCCTGCACGGCCGTTGAGAAAAGTAATGCCAGAACCAAGTGAGACTTACGGGCACTGGATCCGGGATTCACTGTGTTGAGGGTCATATCGTCACCACTGCACCATCGCACAAACCTCTGGCGCTCACCTCGACAGGAGCGGGCGAGTATCCCCAGCCGTCGCCGGAGACACTTTTGTTATGCACTGCCGAAGAGGAGTTCGAAGGCCTAGCGATGCCTTGCGCTTCGACGTTCGGTCGGGGCACGGTCCTCGGAAATGAGGCGCCTAACATACGGAGGCGGTCAGGATGAATCCCGGCCGAGGGTCGAGGCGCATCGTCGGACTGAGGGGTGATGGGTGCTGGCGATGCAAGAAGAGTTGGTCTTTTTTCGAGAGGGTGGGTCACATCGGAGCTACCCCAGCCACCATCATCTTTTCGTGTCAGCATTGTCGGCTTATACAATGTGGTAAGTGTGGTACACGCCGTGGTCAGCTGGAGGGCCCGCTCGGTCTTCGCCTGCAGCGATCAGCTGGGCATATGGACTAGTCTCACCTTGATCGCCCCAGCCATTGCCGGAAACTTCGGGAGTAACGCCCACGGCACTGGATCCCCAAGCTTCACCCCGAGTGGAGCTTCCGTGATAGCGCCCACTATCTTCCCGGGGTTCCGTACAGTCGCGAGACTACACCTTCTTCAGCATGCAACAGAAGCACGCTTCCTTACTTGATGTCCATCTTTCCCGCAACCGTGACATGTACCACAGAAAGCTGCCGGCTTGCGCGGTTCTGGGCATTCGGTCGACTAAGAATGTCAGGGCTACCCTGCATGGAGTCATGATCGTGAAATGTGCGTGGTGGCCCATTTTCTCGCAATTAAAACAAGGTCCGATGCCACCCATCTTTCGAGGTTCGGTGCACTCTTTCGACTAGGTCTTGTCAGTTCACAGATCGTTCAAAAGTACTCACCAAATGGCCTTCCTTTTCGCAATTGAAGCAGATGCTCCCGCCCCTGCCACCGCTGGTTCGAGGCTCAGGGCCGTCTCTGGACTCTGCACCTAAACCGCCTGAACCGGCGGGAACACCGGGAGGCGCCTTGCTCTCTCCATCGAGGCGCATGGCAGCAAGACCTTCCAGGAGCTCTTCGTTCGAGATTGGGTCCGCACGATTGAGATCTGGGTCGGAGTAGCTGATCGCGTCAGATCAGTGGAGTGACGAAGGACTCACGTTACTCCCAACCATTCGACGTAAGCTCCCCTACTCGGCAGCTCTTGATTCCCGAATAACGCGAGATGGGGAGGTGCATTTCGATCGTCAAATGGAGCCCCACTCGTCACGATCGCGAGGGGATCGACCCAGTGGTCGAGAGGCGGCGTCGGCAGATCGTTGTGAGGCGCTTCGCCCCATGAGTCAGCTGCTCTTTCGACCTTCTTATCAGAAGCATGGGACGCTTTAGGAGTCTCTTTGCGGCGATCTTCAAGTGTCAGGGACAAAGATGACTTGCTGCCCTGGTGGTCCTGTCGATTCGTGTCGGCATCGAGAGTCGGTTCGTTGGCATCTTCTGCCCAGCCGGAGTTGGAGTTGACTGGAGCCGCGATTGGACTTGGCGCCGGGTACATGCGGTGTACAGTACCACCCGGTCCGATCAACTCTTCTTGCGGCGGTAAATGTTGATCACACAGCTGCACACAGTCAGACCAGTTGCGTCATTGAGCTCACCCTCGAGCCTCTGATACCGTAACCGGGCGAGAAGGTGGCAGTCTTCACCGCTCCGCCGTCATGCGATGCATTCTGGGAAGATCAGCAAGCTACGTCGCGCCAGGGACTCGGCGTAAATGACGAGTCCAAGGACCTTTGCGGCTAAGTTCGCCAGCAATGTATGTCTGAGCCGAGAGTAGGCTCGATATATTGAAAAAAGGGCTTACGTTGCGATTGTCCCAGACCCTGCTCGCATACTGATCGTTAGAATAAATGATACGACTTGGAATCCTTCTCATCGGACCCTGACGTCCCTGCCAGAGAGCTCAGCTAGTGTCAGACCAGCGTATTGCACGTACTTCATATGCTGAGATCTCGTCTTCGAATAGCTCCCGACCATATATGCGGCGAGGGGGACGGGGACCATGTTCGAAATCGTAATCATGATACTCTCGGTCATATCGAGGATCGTAGTGAGGTTGTTCGTAGGTTACGCGGGGACGGCCATAGGGTTCCATCGGCTCGTAGCGGTCGTAGCGTGAGGGGATGCGATGTCGAGGACGATATTCTTCAGCTTCAATACCTTCCACCTTCTCCCAGCTGTGGCTCATCGAGCGGAGTCGAGATGGACGAAGCTTTTTGTCGGGCTGGAGCCACTCCAGGCTGCTCTCAATCTCGTCTCCCGCCGAGGGAGGATAGCCGGTTTGACGCCTCGCACCTGATGGGTAGTCGTGCTGCCTCCAGGAGAGGGCCTCCGGGATGTCTTGTTCGTTGCGACTGTCATAGCGTCTGCTTTGCCGGATTGTCTGGTCATCCTCGCGATCATCCCGGACGGTGCGAGCGCGTACTATAGATCGTCTGGATAGCGCGAAGGGGTCAGCTCAAGTCGGACTGGCTTCGGGGTTTTGCGCGAGTATGGGTCCCGCGACGACCTCCACTTCAGCAGTCCACACCGCCATGGCTTCCATCGGAAAGTTAGGCTCAAGATAAGGAGTGAGGCTCAAGATCAGGACCCCGCTCTCGCTGCGCCATGGTAGGACAACCGCTCTAGATGGACATAGGTTTAACATACAACAACTTCGGCATAAAACTATATACACCACTCAACGGTGGACATAGAGGGGCACGTCGGCCGGTATGACTTCAGCGCCTGATATGTAGCCGTATAGCTTCCGCCGAGGATGGGCGAAAAAGACCCTCACCTATCATCGTCCTCGACTTCGCGTCCTCCCATGGGTCGCCTCGAGCTGACCTTGTCGGTCTCCCATTCTTGATTAGCGGCGAGCTTGCGAGAACGAGCAGCTTCGCGTTCTCGATGGATCTCTTCGTCCGCTAGTCGTCGACGTTGGGCGTTCCTCTCAATGTCATCTCGTTCGCGTGCGATCTCTTCATCGTATAGCTGTTGATCGCGGAGTGCAGCCTATCATCAGCCGATGCATGCAGAAGTGTTAGTATGAAGGACCATATCATTGAATTTGCGGTAGAAGGGTCAGCAAAGAGGGCGATGTTCAAGGGGGAGGGGAGTAGAGCACATGACGAGGTACAACGTACAGTACGAGACGAGCGTAGCAGAAAGTTCAGGTGAAGGAGGTAGAGCCGTCAGTGCCGGCCAAAGAGCTGAAGTCAAGCTCACCTCATACTTCCGCATTACCTCCTGATTACCGAGACGCATTCGCGACATCTTGGCTTCGAGCTCCGAGTCTAGTTCTCGTACCTATTCAGCACGTCAGCACGTCAGCGACAATAGCTGAGCCAGGATGATTAAATGGTGAAAGTTCAGGGTCCAAAGGACCCCCTTGTCGGTTTTGGGGATGAGCGAAACTCCGAGAAACTCCGACGCTCGAGGAGGGGACAAGCGCGGAACAGTACGAGGGGTTTCAACTGGTACTCACCGCTCGCACAGGCTCTGGAACGCACCCTCGCGGAGGTCTCGGAGGTCTCAGGGCCGCTCCCGCTGAGCGAAGGTTGGACGAGATGTACGGCGAGTGTGGACTTCGAGCTGAAGCGTTCATCAGCGTTCATTGACCACCATATCATCCGCCCACATACCTGTGTTGAAGGTCTGATTGATGGGTGAGGCCGGAGCTCCCCAGCCGGCGTCCCTCTGCTGAGTAGCCTGATGAGAGGTGGTCTGAGGTGAAAACGGACGAGCTTCTGCTCTCAACGGTGTACTGGTCGACCGAGAAGAAGCTTTGGACATCTGCTACTCGGCGGAGGACCTATACAGCGGGAAGGGGAAGAATGATGGAAGGAGAAAGAGAGACAGAGAGAAGGAAGCGCAGAGTTCCCAGACGGGAATGGGGAATTTCTTACTCCTATATTTCACCTTTATCCGACATGTCAACGGTGGTATTTTACGTAGATGTCGGAATCAGAACTTTGGGTCAACGTCCATGTACTAATCGCCTTGTTCGCACAGTCCATTCTAAGGCAGCTTGGAGATCTGGTGGGTCTGTCGCGCAGTTGTTTCGGTACAGAAAGGAATATTCCCGCACCTTTCTGCCTCTCATCATCTCGCTCTGACGGCTTCGCATCCCTTTGAGCGGGTATTGACCTTCAACCCCTACTTCGTCTGTAGCTCCGCCATACCTCGGCTAGCCCATCAATTACTCTACACAGCTCCCGTTATCAAGCGATCCAGAATGTCGCTCTCCTCCAAGCTCTCCATTACCGACCTCAAGCTCGAAGGCGAGCGGGTCCTCATCCGTGTGGACTTTAATGTTCCGTGAGTGAGTGACCGAGAAGGTTGCTGATAGATCTAGTATGGATAAGGAGCTGAAGATCACCAATCCTGCGGTGAGCTGTCACTCCATGACAAGGCTGACGAATAGCGTATCGTTGCAGCGCTACCTACCATCCAATACGCTATTGACCATGGTGAGTGATCAATGTTACTTAGCTGACTATAGGTGCCAAATCTGTCATCCTCATGTCTCACCTCGGTCGACCGGACGGTTCTCCAAGCCCGAAATATTCGCTTAAACCTGTCGCAATGAAGCTGTCCGAGCTACTCAAGAGGGATGTTACCTTCCTTGACGATTGCGTTGGTGAGGAGGTGAAGAAGGCGGTATTGGCAGGGAAAGACGGGCAGGTCTTTTTGCTGGAGAATCTGCGTTTCCATGTCGAGGAGGAAGGCAAGGGGAAGAAGGGGGATGAGAAGATCAAGGGTGGGTGAGAGCATTGGTCGAGCTGATGTTAGCCGATCCGGAGAACGTGAAGAAGTTCAGGGAGGATCTCACCGCGCTCGGCACAGTCTATATCAACGATGCGTAAGTACAAGAAACTGGTCTGGCTGATACCTAGCTTTGGTACAGCACATCGAGCTCATTCATCTATGGTTGGGGTTCAGCTCCCTCAACGTGCCGCCGGCTTCCTCATGAAGAAGGAACTCGAGTACTTTGCCAAGGTCCTGGAGAACCCGGAGCGACCCTTCCTGGCGATCCTCGGCGGTGCGAAGGTCGCGGACAAGATCCAGCTCATCGAGAGCATGCTTGACAAGGTGGGTAATCGAGGTGAACAAGCTGACCCCAGGTCAACACCCTCATCATCTGCGGAGGAATGTCTTTTACCTTCAAGAAGACGCTCGACAGTGTTGAGGTAGGTCAGAAGAAATGCGAAGCTTATTGCAGATCGGGAAATCGCTCTTTGACGAGGCGGGATCGAAGCAGGTCAAGGGATTGGTTAAAAAGGCGAAGACGAATAACGTTAAGCTCGTCTTCCCGGTCGACTACATCACCGCGGACAAGTTTGACAAGGATGCGAAGGTGGGTTTCGTCATGCGCTCCGCTAATGGCAGACCGGCGAGGCGACCGACCAGACTGGTATCCCCGCCGACTGGCAAGGTCTCGACAGCGGACCCAAATCGAACGAGATCTTCGCAGAGACCGTTTTGGAAGCCAAGACCATCTTGTGGAACGGTCCGGCAGGGGTCTTCGAGTTCCCAGCCTTCGCAAAGGGATCGGATTCGCTGCTTGAAGCTTGCATCAAAGCTGCGAAGAACGGGTCGACCGTGATCGTAGGTGGTGGAGATACGGCAACGCTTGTTGCGAATGCCGGGAAGGAGGATGAGCTGAGCCATGTGAGCACAGGAGGTGGTGCGAGCTTGGAGCTGCTCGAGGGGAAGGCGAGTCACACTGGGTGATATGTGCTGATCTCCAGACGCTGCCCGGTGTCGCCGAACTGTCGGAGAAGAAATAGGTTACGACTGTCATGAAGAAAGCATGCAATCATTCCAAACGAGCCCTTACAGCTGTCTCGTCAATGCCTAGAATGTGAAGAGGAGCCATCATGAAGGCGAGATTGAAGGTCGACTTACCTGTCACTATCTGCTCGACATCTCACGAAATATGGGAGGCGGTGTGTGCTGCATGCTATACCGTGTACGATTCGAAGCACGGTCTTGGCCTATTGTGCGGAAAACCTAGACACACTCACACCTCTTGACCAGTCGGAAATACTGAGGAATGGGAACAAGCGGAAGAGGGCGGTTCTTCTTTCAGTCCGAGTGAGAGTAGACCAATTCAGGCTACATTCTCCTCATCGGACCGGACATGAAGGTCGGCTAGATCATGGGAAGCACAATATATTATGGCTCCGTAATCAAGGACTCTGGACAGACTTTGAAACCCTTACGTAACGAGTTTCGACGCGTCCGGGCAACGCGTCGGCTCTGTCGTCATTCAACAAGCACCTTCGGACTCCGACATCATCAGATTTATACCCACTCAAGGCGCACCATGCCCTCCCTCGCCGACTCCCTCGCTCAGCTCTCTCATCAATCCACTCAAATCCAAGCTCTCTCAGCCCGAAACTCCCGTCCCGCCAGACCATTCGTCCAAGCCTACCTCCACCTCCCAACCTCTTCCTCCTCCAAATTCGGGACTGTCCTAAACTTGATCCGAGATGCCCAGGATTCTGAGGTCAGGCTTTTCAAATACATCGGCGAAGCTGAAGGTAGTGGGGAGAAGAGAGTCGAGAAAAGGGAAGGTGTCGTGGTGACGCCTTTGAGGGAGATGAAGGGCAGGAAGAGGGAAGGGAGGGATGAGGTGGACGTCATGCTAAGGACGGCGCTGAAGCTTGTTGATGATTAGTGAGTCGCTAGCCAACGATCTTCACCAGGTATTGAGGAGCTAGCCGACCTATGCCTCGAGCTCGAGCACATATTACTGGCCTGCTTGATGCTCATCAACGACAAATCGAACGGGTTGCCGAGCTCGAACGGCTGATCGCGGAGGTAAGTCTGATCGCGAGAGTCGCGCTGATTCATTCTTCAGGCGCAGCACCCTTCTTCCTCTCGTCCTGTAGCAAAAGACGCCTCAAATGCTTCGAAAGCATCATCCCAACCTAAACTCAGCCCCGATGAAGCTATCAAAGCGGAAGAAGATGCCCTGAAAGCGCTCGAAGCTGCCGTCGCCCCTCTTCGCCACACCGCCGCCCTAGTTCCGCGTTCTCCTACTCGTTCTCTTACCCCATCTCCCCCGTCATCGATGCAGACCCCCGCCAAGACACCGATGCCTCACGTCACCAACTCCCTTGTGAACGGCACGACGCCTCGAACGGTGAATCGCTTCAGCCCGATGAGGTTTTTGGGTACACCGAGATCGCCTGGGGGTGTACCGAGCGGTTTGCGGAGCGTGGTCAGAGAAGATGAGGATAAGCGGACGATCTTTGGACAGACTAGTTTGGCGAGGAGTACGAGTTCGTCAGGAAGAGGCCCTTTGGAGACGCCTATGACGGAGACAGAGGATGTACCAGGAGACGATGCGACTCATGGCGAGGATGAGACCGTCAGGTTCGCACCGTTGCCGGTCCCTTCGGACCCAGAGACGACTGTGGTGCCCGCTGGGACGCCGGAGACGTCTGTCCCCGAAATCGAGGCAGATATCTCGACCGAGTCCCCCAGCGCCGTTCCTACCTCACCAGAAATCTCCGGACCCAAGAGGGTTGAGGGTGTGGAGGTGGATCTGGACACTGTCAGGATGGCTGTTGTATGTGCTACTTTCTCTGATCGTAAAGATGCTTACATCATGCAGGCCAAGATATGGAGCACGGTGGGTGAGCTCATGCGTCAAGGCGTGCCGGACAGCAAGTCTATCGGGTCTAGTCCTGAAGAAACAATGTAAGCTCACCGGTTTTGTCCTTCGCTTACCATCCAGCAAACACCTACACCGGCTTTCGCAATCTGACCCACCGCCCCCACCTTCCCCATCCTCCTCTTCCACCTCTTCCCTCTCCACCGCCGCTCTCGCCTCAAAACCCAGACCGATCACAACCGAGACGATCCTCCAGTCCAATCTCCTCCTTCTCCTTCTTCGCGTCGCGACCGCTTCCGAGCCAGACATCAGCACGCCGATGAACGAAGCTAAGGAGAGCATCGCTGCGATGGTCCGAGCGAGAGGTTGGGAGACGGATCTGGAAGCGGCTGAAGGGATGTCTAACCGGACTATCTACGGTGCTATGGGAAAGAAGGTGATCAGGATTGATCGGCGGGGAGGAGGTATGGGTAGAGTTAGGTTTGCAGAGTAGATCGAAGTCATGGACCTTTTTGGAGCAGTACATCGAAGCCGCAGTATGGTTCAAGCCCAATCAAGGGTTTCGTGGATATAGAAATCAGGCACGCAGAGTGATCCGCTTGCCTTCCACCCATCTTGCTTAATTAGGTCGTATCTTGGTGTCTTCTCTCTCCCGCCAGCGCGCGGCGGCCTAATGTCCTCATCCCACGACGTCCAGCTTGGGACCGTCTTCCTCGAGCTTGATAACGGGCTTGAATCCTATCATGGTGGTCCTTGGCTGGACCTCGACTCGGACATCCTTCAGTCCGGTAATTTTGCGGAGCATGAGAGAGAGACCATCGAAACGCTCCTCTATGCAGTTGGCGATGTCGGATTAGGCTTCTCAATGACATGTCAGGATCAAGGAAGCCAATTACTAGTCCGAGCTACAATACTCCCTTCCGACGCATCGGGTAGTCAGTGGAAACGAGTAAAGCGGAATGATAGGCCAAAATACTTGAGGAGGCTGTTTCATAGCTTGAGGAAGGGATGGGATGGAGATGGAGATGGAGACTGTTTGATGGGTCGGACGGTGGGTTTGAGATCTGGACAAAGCTGATCAGTAGGCCGAGGATGATCATAGGATGGCGGATATCTATGCTTCGATACCTTCTCCGCCAGAACCTTCTTTCCCTCCTACTTCTAATACGACCGATGACGATGCATACCGGAGATTGGAAGAGTATGAGAATCCTGAAGGGGTGAGGACTCCTCTGTACCAGTATCAACACGTACGTCCTGGTTAAAGCCTGAGCTGACCGACCAGCGTTCCGTCGCGAGAATGCTACAGATGGAGACTCGACCCGGACGACTGGTCGATCCCCTTTGGACCCCTTTCGAAGAGTCAGGCAAAGAAGGGGCGTATTATGTCAACCTAGCTACCTGGGATATCCAACGAGATCCAGTCTGGTATGACTTACCCAGAGGAGGCATCTTGTAAGTCCGCTTTGTTGATTCGGCTAACAAGCAGGTGCGAGCAGATGGGGACGGGAAAGACTCTAATGTGCCTCTCACTCATCGTCGCGACTCTCCATCAGACGTGCGAACCCCCTCCTCATGCAATCGACATCACACCCGTTGTAACCGACCATGCGATCCTCAACTACCCGTTCCAAGATATCTCGAGACTGAACGCCGAAACCGGCTTCGAAGGCCGCACTCGGAGTCGTTCAACTCTCCCATCCCTTGTAGACCTCTGCGCCAACGTCCTCGCAATCCACGACCATTCCGCTCGTCGAATACCGAACCTTCCCCCGTCCGCTACACCGATCCTGAACCGCAACGCACTGTATTACCAGTTCCCGATGGACGATGATTGCATGAGGCAAGCGAAGCGGAAGACATTGTCGAGGGTAATCAAGAGGATCTATCTGGCGAACATCACGCTGGTCGTGGTACCTGGAATCCTGGTCCAGCAGTGGAGGGATGAGATGGCGACGCACATCGAAGAGGGAACGATGAGGGTGCTCGAGGTGGGCAAGGTGTTACCTTGCATCGAGGACTTGCTGGACTACGATGTGAGTTGATTCGTCATTGAGGATCGAGCTAATTTTTCAGGTGATCCTGATGGACGTTGCGCGTAAGTCTGAGTTTCGGTCGTAGCTGATGAACAGGTTTCGGACAGGAAGAAAGCGCACACCGGATGCTACATGACATGGAGCTATCGGTGCTACTCGAAGCCCGATGGAAGCGGATCATATTCGGTGAGCCTTTATTTGACGGGCCCGGTATTGACGCGAAGATGAGGGCCATGTCGCTGGTCAGAAACAAAGTTCAGCGATGCGGCTCGCCATCGAGTTGAATATCGAGCGTCGTTGGCTTGTTAGCGGAAGTGAGTATTGATTCCTGAGCTGCGCTGATTTTAGCTCCAACGAAACATCTGCAGCAGGGCGGTGAGATTGAGTTGGAGGCGATGGGTTCTGCTGAAAGACGAGATTCACCGCTTGAAGAAGCGCCGGACTCGTCCCTCTCCGGAACCTGGTCAAACAGGGATATCGACGACGCGACTCGCATTGGAGTGATGATTGGGGGTTTCCTGGCCGCTCAGCCCTTCCGCTCGGACGCATCCTTCCAGGAAAGAATCACCTCTCAACTTCGTACCAACGGGGAACCGCGCTTCGGTGCGGTCCGACGGATGAAGTATATCATGGGAGCGACTATGGTCAAACATGGGTAAGCTTGACTCTGTAGCTTCGCTCACAGCAAGACCCAAGGTTATCGATCAAGAAGCGTCCCTTCCCCCTTCTACACTCTCGACCGAGCTGCTCCAGTTCCATCCAATGCAGCGAATCACCTACAATGTCCTCGCCGCTCTTATCGCAAGTAACGTCTACACCAGCGACTTCGAGGATATCGACTACTTCCTCCACCCGAGAAACGTGGCGGCGTACAAGCAGGTCGTCAAGAACCTTCATCTCGCTTGTTTCTGGTACTCTGCCCAAGATATGGGTGTCGCGGAATGTATCAAGCGGTCTCGCGTACACCTCGCAGACAACGAAACACTCACTGAAGAAGGCAAGGTGGGGCTGGCCGAGGCGATCTCGCATCTCGAGCGAGCACTCGAGACCCCTGGTTGGCAAGAATGGATGACGAATGGCATCTCAATCCCCTTCGAGGTGGACCAGTCATTCCCTTTGTCGCTGCGACAAGCGTGGTCAGACAGTATGGACGATAATCCTGATGCTATCGATGCGCACAGTCTTCAGGTTTTACGTGATGCCAATGCGAACGGTACCGAATTGCACGATCTGCATATTGCCGGTTGGGACAATCGGGCAACCAAGTGGCCTGGCTTCCTGGAGGAGATGGAGAAGGCGGAGAAAAGAATCGAGATAAACGAGAAGAGGGCGGTGGGCGAAGGTAGGCAGGTGGCAACCCCGACAAAAAAGACCTCTCAACGAGGTCCTGCCAAATCATCGAGGAAGACCGGTCAGGCGGCTGCGGCCAATGCACCTACCGTCGCACCTCAAGTCTCGCCCAGGAAAGGTCAAAGCAGTACTCTCATGAAGTCGACAAAGGAAGCGATCGACAACCAGCTGGACAAGGCCTTCCGCAATTCGATGAAGCAACCACTTCCCCGTTTCGATCTACCTCGGCCATTACCTATCGTCGTCCACACCAAGAGTCGCTCGGCGAAGGTCAACTTCGTGGTCGACTCCATCCGGTCCGCGGCACCGACCGACAAATTCGTCGTTTTCGGTGACTTCTACGAGCTCGTCCATGTCCAGGAAGTGCTGTATCTCTTCGATATTAAGCTGTGAGCATCGCGCGTCGATGCCGCTAATGAAAGTTGTTTTGCTGGACACAAAGGGTCGAGAGTCGAGAGTAGTAAAGCGTGGAGTAGCAAGGCGTTACGGGAGTTCGAATCGCCGGAGATGAAGGTCATCTTGCTTGATCTCAAACTCGGTGCTCGGGGACTGTGAGTGGTTGTGCTGGGACCCAGCTGATGGATAGTAACCTTGTTTGTGCGAATCGGATGATACTGCTCTCTCCTGTGTGGAACCTGGATGTTCAAGCCCAGGCTATCAAGGTAAGTTTTGGAAGCTTGCGTTGCTGACGGGCAGCGGATACATCGGATCGGCCAAACTCGGTCAACTCGGATAGAAATCTTGGTGACGGAAGGCACTTTCGAGGAGGACATCGCGAAGCGAGCGGCGACTGCCCGGTCAGAAGTGGAAGAACAGATGTACTCCCGTGCAATGATCGAGGTGGGTTAGATCGTATGGGTCTCGCTAAGCATTCGCAGAACCCGCGCTTCGTCTATCCTGAATGTGAATTGAGCAAGCTCTTCCCGGTACGCTTCGTCCCACTTGGGGATGTCACCCCTCCACCCGCCTCGCCGTCTTCAAGCACACCGCCTGAAAATTCACCTACCACTCCGATCTCAAGACGGACTCTCCGCACCCCTAGAATTGTTTCGCCATCCGAAGATCCTCAGCCTATGGACGTGTCCCGATCGGAATTGACTCCGGCTGTGAAGCGCACAGCCGCGAGACAGGACGGTCCGCCGAAAAAGAAGCGAGTCCGAGTCGCGTTCGCTCAGATACCTAACTGAGTCTTGGAATATTCATCTTGCCTTGAAGTGAGTCTTGCGTTTTAGTCAGGACCTTGAACGATCTTTCTTGTATTTATTGCATCATCATGTCCGTATGTTCTTGTACAAAACAACCTTCTATATCCTGCATGGGCATTGCATTGCCAGGTATATAGCTACGCAAGGTATCATTGATTCTTCTCCTTCCTCCTGCGGAGATCCTCCTTGAGACGAGAAAGATTCTTCCTGACCGCTTCTATCCTGACCGCTGTGTCTCCCTCGTCCTCCAACGTTGCAGTCTCATCGCTGTCCTCCTCAAGCGCTGCGTTTATCCTACGAACTAGACGTTTTCCAACCTCTACAAGTGAAGTAGACTGAGAAATCACCCCGACCGCCAAAGTCCAGGCGTTGATGGCAATCCCCCACTTCTCCAACGATATCGCCCGGCTGACCAAAGCGAGATACGTAGTGGGAGCAGCAGTGGAAGTCGCTCCGAGATGCTGCAGAGCGCTGACGACCTTCCCCTTCCTGATCGACTCCAATATACGGATCTCCTTCTTCTCCTCTGTCGGGACTTGAGAGTACGGTATTCTCAAGAGCAGGTCCCATCGACCCGCCGCACAAGCTCGGGAGATCATCGCTGCTATCGAGCCTAATGGATTTCCGCCATCGAGGGCGAGTCTCACGATCTCGATCGCAGCTGCTATATCCTCGGTTGCGAGTGAGTCGAGGAGTTGCGCAAGATGTGAATCGGTGGCATCAAGTCTCGATATGAGTCGCTGAGCTGATTCGAGATCTTTGACAAGTAGCTTGGCTCGTATCAGAGCTAGACACTCCTCGAGAGATGAGCCGGCGTATCGCTCGAAATCGGTAATAATCGGGTGGGCGGATTGGAGGAGGTCCTCTCTGTGTTCGGACTGTTGCTTAAGCCCCATTGCATGACCCTTATCGTTCGCGGGAGGCGAGACCGCGGACGCGAAGCACCGGACCAAGGAGAGCATCAGATCGGGATTCAGAGTGAAGGTGTCTTTCCAGATAGGATACAACATCCGGACCAACCGAGGAAGTCCCGCTTCTGCCAGATAGCCGAGAAACGCCGGACGTTGAGCTATAAAGTCGGCCGGTGGGATCCGACTGACAAGAGGCATCACTTCGAGGAGGAATGTCCGGGTCGGTCTACCGGCGGCTAGGGCGAGGATACTCTGTGGTGAAGGAGTTGGTCGTTTGGATTGTGGTAGGGAGAGGTAGACTTGTACAGCAATGGGCGAGGGGACAGACTCCATATACGCGTTGACGAGTGAGGCAGGAAGTGTTGGAAAGCCGGGAAGCTTCGCAAGTCGCTCCATAAAGTCCCCCGCCCAGGCGAGCTCGTCGTGATTTCGCCCTGATATGGTCGCTCGGCAAGTCTCAAGCAGCAGTTCCGACGCAGCTGATGACACCTCGGAACTCTCCATCGTGTCCACAAGTTCCTCGCCAACTCTCTGAGCCCGAACGTATAGCTTGAACTCCAGACAGCACCGTAGGATAACCGATTGGACGAGCAAGACCTTCGCTTTGGGATGTTTTCGGTTGCTCTTGCCAAATGCAGATTCGTGGACGAGACCTCGCTCGACAAGTAGCTGAACAAGAGGGAGTGCAACATCGACACCATCCCGACGCACGATATGGAGGATGATATTGAAAAGTGCCCAGGCTCCTTCCGGTTGCCAAGGCGTAATCGCGAACAGAACTCGCCAAGCCTCGGGCAGCATATCGATCTCGTCCTCAGCGATGAGAGCTTTCGAGACGAGCATACAAGCCTTCCTACTCAGCGTAGGTAACGCCCCATCGAGAAGATCCGCCTTGACGAGGTTGAAGATGGAAGCAATGTGATTAGACCGTAAATGACCCTCTCCGACCGCTTCCAGCTCAAGCAGCTGCCCCAAACCTCGCTTATCCGGGTTCCATAGTAGGAGATCGGTGACCAGGAGCTGAAAGACTGTGGATGGTTGGAACTGCTCATGGAGCCGTTTGAGGTATGGCCAGACGATTCGGAGGAAGGGGACGTATGTCGATCGTCGACGTAGGCAGAGGAAGGCGAAGGCCGGATCGATGGTGGATGTCCATTGAAGGCTGTATGGACTACCGAATGGCGCACTGCTGAGTAGGATGGCGTTGATCAAGTCTTGGTCTGAGGCTCCGAACGAGGCAATCGGGTCATCGTCAATGAGTACGCCCGTATCTCCAACTGGGAAAGCATCGAGCGTAACTTTGGATGATGTGGCGAAGCTCGATGGGAGGGTATTTCGGTATGGTGGATTGGCTAGGGGAAGAAGGGTTTCGACGGCTGTTGCGAGGGATCGGGGTATGTATTTCTTGGGTACTGCAGGCGGCAGGCGCAGTGGTCGTCCAGCTCGCACCAATGCTCCAGGTCGGAGACTGTGTTCATCATTACAGACAGCTGTATATTCAGGAGATAATTAGGACTCACCTTGGCATGGTGAGACCGTGGAGCTAGCCTCACCTCTTCTCCCCTGTTATCTTTTCATCTCGACATCCTCTGCATCTATCGATCGGCGATGCGCAAGAGAGAGACAAAACCAAAATCAACATCGGAACGACCTCCAGCTTCGAGATCCACCTCGAAAATTCTGCTTCCGTCTCCTCTGATCTTCTGTACTCCTCATTGCATCATGGTGAAGCAAGTGATTCACGTGTAGCGTTCGTACTGACCAGCTCAGCCTCGAGCATCTCGAACGAAAGCGGTTCGTCGACATGCCGTTGCGGTACAGCTACCTTCCAAGCGGGCCTTCGCCGTACCGGACAATCAAGTGACCGAATTGATCCTGCCAGGCTCAGGATCAGCTCCAGTAATTCCAGTAAGTATGCCTTGCCATGTCTAAACGACGCTGATGGAGAAGACTACTTTTGAGCCTCGCCAAGAAGCCTCAACTCCTAGAATACGAAAAGCAGATCGTCCCCCAGCTTCAGCTCGTCAGTCATCCATCCACTGAAGCCGACTTTTCCCCCTAACATACCTCAGTGGTCCCTCCACTCCCATCACACCCCTATTCCCGCTCACATGCCAAACGAGAAAAACGGAAAGCCCGGGAACATCTTCTCGGAGGAGAACTTCATTCCGTCGCCGTAGCTCTTTCCGAGGCTATCGGCGAGACTGAAGCTCTACCATTAAAAGGGGATCACGAGACGACCAAGCGGAAACGTGATGAGGAGAAGCGGGAGGAATCGAAGATCGGGATAGGTAAGGGTAGGACGTTGGGCGAGAAAGCTCGGAGAAAGCAGATGTAGGTTCAGTATGCACTATGGGATAGGAGCTTCGCGCTGACGGGACAGATCGCTCCAGGCAAAGCGGATACCTGCGATCATGCAGCATCCCCGATTCAAGAAAGATCCTTGGGCAACTATCAGATTGCATGCGAGTAACGCCATTGTTGCGAAGGACCCGGCTGGAGCAGATCAAGGGAAGAAGGCGAAGTTGAGTGGCATGGAAGGGGTAGATTAAGTGAGGGATGTGGGCAAACATGCGGTATGGCCTAGGATGCCACAATTCATTCGGGTGTAACAGGCTGAGGGGAAGTCAGTAGTCCAGTGCTCAGTCATCTAGCACTCGTCCAACCCACTTCGTCGCCGGGGCTAGCAGACCATCGAGCAGCCATGCACCGTACAGAGCTTAACATGTCCATCTTCTCGCTCCTCGCATTGACCGAATCAAGCTGTCGTCTCAACCCTTCCTTAATCGGATAGCTTTGATATAAATGGAAGTGTCACAGCACCTCTGCCCAACCAAGCGTTATCCAACGATCCACCAAGCGGTATTTGACAAGATGTGTCGTTCCCTTCGCCAAAGCTGCTCGTTCCCCACTACAAGCTCATCAGGGCCTCTCCAGGCAGGCTGAGCGAGAACATACCCCTCTAGTGTAATCTCACCACAATCTTTTCGACAGTATATCAAGACTGGGACGGTCCGATTCGGCTTGGTAACTGTATCCTTGATCAAACCCGAATCGCGCTAAGAGCAGAAAACGTACTCATCGACAAGCCATCACCATAGCTATCGTCCATCTTCCTCAGCCATTCGGGTAATGAATCGAGGACGGAATGATTGAAATGTGTATGTAGGAGTTCGGTATACCTAATCCCATTCAGCTACATTTTCCCCGTAGAGTTCGAGAGCATTACCTTCTCGCATGGCTCAATTCTGCACCTGAGAGTAGAAGATGGATAGAAGGGTTGATGGTAATCCAGTACGAGAATTTCTCGATCTGCTCAAAACCACGATCAGTGGACGGTTTCAAAGAGGTTTCGGGCAATGAATGGGAATGGAGGTGTAAAGGGTAATGAGGGACTATCTGGGGGTGAAGACAAACCTTTGCAAGCCGGGTACGGACGTATGACCTGATCAAGAATTTCACCCGCTCCATCTCGGTCTGAACGAGGACGAGTTTGAAATGTTCTTCCTCGGATGTTTGAGGATCGGATCGAAGGGTTCGTAGCATCTTTTGCTGAAAAGGTCCCAAAACGTCAGCCTCAGCTCTGCATAACCACTGAGCATGAACATTGAGGCTAAGGATATTCGTGGAAAGGAAGAGTAAAAGATGTGGTTCCCTTGCTCAGAAGCTCCCCCTCGAGACGGCCAATGTGTTTCTCTGCGACCAGAACCAGAGATGGCTGACCCACCTGCTGCTCCAGTTTATCAAACAAGGCATCAACCAAATCCCCTTCCCAATGCAGGATCTCAACAGTCCCTCTCTCCCTCAGCCAAATCCTTCCCATCCGTTTCACATCATCCAAGTCCATCTCATCCCCCTCATCCCCATCTAGTGCCAGTCCACCTGCTCCGTTCGCATCTCCTTCGTCAAGTCTTAAACGAGAATCATCGTCTAGAATTGAGATTCGTTCGAACTTGCCGTTCGGTGAGATCGATTCTAATCGGGAGAGGAATGATCGGGAACCTGATGCTATGCTCGAACCGCGATCATGTGATGAAGATGCGTGGGCGTTGGAGGAGAAGCGTGAGTTAGGGACAGGTGGTGAGAGGACGGGTAGGGATCCGATTTCTTCGTCTTCATCGAAGAATGAGGACATTGCTTGGGGTCGTGTACTGGCTAGTCCACCATGCTATGTCGCCTACAAAACGGTAATCAACTTGGAAAGCTGTCCTCAATTCGGAGCTTTTGAAGCAGGCCTCGTCCACTTCAACGCGATAACAGAACTTCAGGGGCAGAACGCGCCTGGCTTCTCTCGCTTGACTTTTCCAGCTTGAGCCTTCCTGAATACCTGCATGAAAGCCCTCCCTGCACAGAATGTCGCACAAGTACGCAACTAAGCGGATCTCAAGCTTTGCATATCAACAATATTCCGACACTCCTCATGATCTCGTCGCATCTGCAGCCCACCAATCCGACACATCCGACACATTCGACACATCCGACACTTCCACCAATCCCCTAATCCCTGAACCCTTTCGACTTGGTCTTCCCATCATCCGCAGCAGGGCCATCAATCCCAAGCTTCCTGAACCGCTCCTTGATCCAGTCCTTCGCTTCCTCACCGGTGGATGCCTCGTACTCCTCAACTGATAGTGGCTTTTCAGCATGTGGGGTGACTCGCAGACCATGTCGGAGTGAGGGCTGATCAAAGTAAGCTGGTATCACGCAAAACGGCAATGAACTGACATATGCATCAAACGTCGCGGAATGATTCACTACCCGGTTATCCCAAATGGCCACATCCCCGGACTCCCATCTGATCAGGTCAGCGTTACACTTTACTAGCTGAACAATGGGCTCACCTCCACCGACAGGTCGCATCCGTTTGCTGAGCAAAGCTGTCTTTCAAAAAGTTCAGGGTCATATCGCTCTCCGCCTTAGGCACTCCTACTAGACGAGTGACAAAGCCGGGGTTGACGAAGACGGCTTTCAAGCCGGTAACAGGGTGAACGCGGACAACAGGGTGGACGGTTTCGATGGGTTCGCGACGGGGGATGGTGGTGGTTCCGGTACGAGATGCGGCTTGGTTGAAGCCGGTATGAAGGGCGTAGAGGGACTCAAGGTATTGCTGGTATGGGCGGGAGAGGGAGGAGTAAACGGCATATCTGGGGAGCGATCAGCTGGACCTTTTCCACAGCTTTAGGGATACGTACCCTGACGACCAGAGTGTATCATTGCCAACTTCAGGGGTTGTAAGGAGACGCAGAATGGTAGCACCCGGTGGTTGGATCTCGTAGGTGACGTCGGAGTGGAACAGCTCGGCTCGGGAGAAGGCGTAAAGGTCTGGTCGAGAGTTTTTGTCGGTATAAACGACTAATGAGCTGTTAGAGGGACTGCTAGTCAGCGAGGCACAACTCACCAACAACATCGTCCAAGTCGCCCTGCCGAGGTACTGCATATGTCGCATGCTTGTGCAGTGGGCCAAAGTGTCGACCCAGGTCCCGCTGGGCTTCGATGGTAAGAGAGTGCTGTTTCCGGAAGACTGGATAAGTCAGTTGAGTTTTCGCTTCGGCGTAGGTTTTCACTCACAGACTACGCCTCGCTGCGCGACAAGCAGAGCTCTATCGGGTCCAAGGTTTCAGCTTACTGCGAGACTTGAAGGAAAGACGTGCTCACAGGTCATCCTCCTCCTCCTCGCCCAAATCCTCCAGCTTCACATCGCCTTCAATCACTGTCCCCATGCAAATTCCGAGGTCTTTGACCCTTCCTTCTCGATTCTCGACGAAGGCGCGAAGGCGAGAGCAGTCAGGATCGGCAAAGTGTCCTCGGTCAACGATGTCGAACATTGGGAGAGGGGGATCGGGAGCTAGGCGCTTCGGGTTGTGAGCTGAAAGTCCTCAGTCAGCTCTGAGAAATCTGTAGGAAGCGCCTGAACTCACGAAGGAAGTCTTTGTAGGGGTAGTCATTGCCAGGTCCACTGCCGAAGGTCTCGCCCTACTCGCCACCATCAGTCGCGTGACCACGGTAAAATTCGGTCAGAGAGCACTAACGACGTAGTTAAAAGGGTCGACGAAGACCGGCTGCTCCTTGTGGCCATTGCTGATTGGATGGTAACCATTGATCTTGGCATGGTGGCTGTTACCATTGGTATGGGCGGGACCGTTGAGCTTGAGCTTGCCGAGGGAAGATTCGGGTGAGGTGCCAATGGTCTGTTGAAGGGTTGTGACCACAGTCATTGTGTGAGTGAATGAAGTGAAGATGGATTGAGTGACTAAAGGGTATCAGAAGAAAGTCGCGCTCCACGGTAGATTAGGAGACATACATTGGCTGATTATCAAGTTATCCAGTGAAGGTCGTGTGACCGATTTTCGAGACCGAAGGCAAGATGAAGAAAGCTTGGAATAGTGGTTGTAGAGTAATTCTATGATCTATCTATCTATGGGCCGGTGACGAACGATGTAATCAGATAGACAAAGTAATAAAGGAGTTGAATGATGATTCGAATTGGAATTATTTGACTCATGGAGAACGATCACGCAAGAAGTCTCTACTCGTGTGACCTAAAAAAAAGGTACAAAATAAGACAGCACGTGGCATTTCAATCAGGAACCTCCCGTAGATCCCCGCTGGGACAATTAGCAGAATCTCGAAGAGGTCTCGGTACTCGTCACGCTGCTTGACCGCCGAGTTGGGTAGGAGCTGAGCTTCTCCGCATCGTAGCAATATCTCGCTATGGAGAATACTGTTTATCCGTTTAATGCTAGAGTTTGTAACCTAGACGCCACACCAAGAGCTCAAGCATGAAATCCCGATAATCCCGTCCATATCCTTCATTTTGTTCGCCCAGCTGAAGCCTCCTTCTCAACCTCCTTCATCATGCGCACCGCTTCCTCCAATAGCAGCGTTCGCGAGCTCTCATTGACGCAGAAGGAGGAGAAGGACATGTGAAGCTCACGTATCTCCTGTCCGTCTGCTTTCGAGCTTGTGGCTGGATGGGTCGAAGAGGCGCGGACAGCTATGGGGAATGAATCAGATCTATTGGATAAAGAGCAATTCAAATTCCCATCGTAGTAGTAGTACTGGTCCCGGGATTCTCTAGTGTGCTATGATTGTTCCCAAAGATACGAGCGGAAGGATGGTCCGCGTAAGGACCCGTACAGCGTAGCCACGCCTCGGGTTTCAGGGAAAACACCGAGAAAGTAGCGAAGCAGAGCAACGACGTTTAGGCGGTGTGGCACTTGTCCAGTAACCGCACCTCAGCTTTGGTACTTCCCTTCCATTCCTTACTTTTCTCTCAATACTTGGGCTCCCACTGACTCACCACAGGGTCTAGGTCAAGGTACAGCCTGGTCCCAACCCACTTATCACTTTCGAGACGACGAAGCTTCTCCCGCTTGATGACCAGCAGATCATCTTCCCACTCCCCAAATCCATCGGTCAAACCTCCTCCCATACCCGCCACAACCTCCTCATCCACTCACCCTGAGCAACACCCCATCATCCTAGGCGATCAAATCTCCAACCCATCTCTACCGTCACCACCACCGACGAACATGTCTGAAGGATCCGCTTCAGCCTCAACTGGACTGCCACCAGCCACAGCCACAACCGAAACCGAACCCACATTTACCACTACAGGGGCTATCATCGATCCCAATCCACCCATACTTGCTCGAAGTGGATCATTGCAGGCGAAAGCGAAACGGGGCAGAGATGGATATTGGCAGCTCGTCCAACAGCAGGCTCAGCAGGAGCAGGAGGAAGCGATCATCAATAATACCCCGACACAGACAGCGACTGGGTTGAGCCTTGTTTTCAAGATCCCTCCTGGGTCGGCAGGCGGTAGCGGAGGAGCAGAAGGAGCAGGAGGAGGGGAATGGAGTCGAGCGAGTAGTCCTGCGAGTACTTCGGATTCAAAGAAGAAACGGCGGGTCAAGTGAGTGTGGCGAAGCTGAGACACTATCCCAGGCTGACTTTCCTCAGCGTTCCACCCAATACTGCTCGACCTCCAAGCCGGCCATTACGTCCTCGTATACCCACTCCTCCACCCTTAGGCCCTGACTCTATGTCCATGGAGACTTCCCCTGCCCCTCCTGCCCCTCTTCCAAATGGTTCCATCCCCTTCAAACCCACACCCGGTGGACCAGCTCTGTCCATCTTCGCTCCTCCTCCACCTTCCGATACTCTTCCCGATGCATTACAAGATGTCCTCGGTTCGACGAGTAGTGCTGTACGAGAGGATGACGTGATGATGCGGGAAGCGGCTGAGGGATTGGAGTCACGGTTACGTCCTTCAAGAGGACAAGATTCCGGTGTTCGAACTGGTGTCTCTGCTTCCGGGAAGGGGGTCAAGGTTGGGATGGCTAGGGGGGGGACGAGTGCTGGACCGAAGAAGGGGAAGGTGAAGGGTAAAGGAGAAGGGGATGTGGTGAGTAGCTCACGCTCATCCATATCGCAGCTATGTTGACGGATGACTTCAGCCAAACCAGGACTTCTGCTCTTCGTGCCGAGGAATAGGAAGGTTCCTATGCTGCGATGGCTGCCCCCGATCATTTCACTTCATGTGCCTCGAACCACCTCTCCGGATCGACGAGTTACCAGAGGAGGAAACATGGTTCTGCAAGAAATGTCGTGCCGAACGGGTACCTTCAGCTCTACTTTCAAGCAGAATTCGTATTGACATCTCACTTTAGGACAAGGAATCACTACGATACGATTCCCCGTCGAAGGATAAGGAGCTCAAGCCTATCCCTATGGTGTTTAAGCAGCTGTCGAGACGGCTTGAGGAGGATAATCCGATACAGTTCAAGCTTCCTCAGGAAGTGCGGCAGTTCTTCACTGGGGGTGAGTGTACATCTCTTGATCAAGCGATCTTTGTCCTGACCGGAATAGTCGCTACCGGTGCGAGAGGTGACTATGTGGATGCTGAAGAGGCTCGAACGAAGTACGAGTATGTCAACATCGCTTCACTTTCGGACCTTGACTAATCATGTTGCAGTCGGAAAGGCTTCCAAGAGGAACGAGACGGTACTCGATTGCGAGATGGCAAAGCTCGACCTGTAGCATGTTACGCCTGCGGTGGCTCTTCCATCCCCTTACGATCCCTCACCACCGATCCCGAATCTTCCTGGCGACAAATCGTCTCATGCGACTACTGTGCCCTACATTGGCATCTCGATTGCCTCAATCCGCCACTCGCGAGTATGCCCAATTCGGGGAGGAAGTGGATGTGTCCCAACCATGCTGAACAAGTCATGGTGTGTCAATCTTGCAGGGTCACATTTGACCGCTAATAGGTCAGCAGGGACGCCGAAGGACGTTACGGAACGGCCTGGAGACCGCGGATGTAGAGTCACGAGGAGAAAAGAATAACGGGAACATCTCGGTCATCCCTGATGAAGAGGCGAGACCGATCATCGGATTTGAAGATTTGATCATCAATCGAAAGAGGTATAGAGTACCGGAGAGGATCATACGGCTTGATTTTTGGGAGAAGCTCGGTTTCGGTACAGTGTGAGTGTAACGTAGTGGTCGATTTGTGGAGTACGAAGTGAGGCTGATTGATTGATGGAAGGACGCCAGTGCCGGCTGAGATTAGCGCAGGGAGACAGACAGGGGAGAGCGAGTCGTCAAGTCTTACGAGTCTTGATTCGGAACCGGAGAACAAACCGCCAGAACAGGTAGGTCCCACTTGCACCGGACCGACTACCAAGCTCATGGAAGTATGTAGCCATCATTTGAAGATCTTGAAGCGGCCAACCTGGTTCTCAGACTCTCCCAACCTGTCATGCCAAGACAATCACCGCCTGATAATGGAGGTCCAGCAGATCCAAACGCACCAAGAAAGATCATGCTACGCGTTTCCAAGCCTCCATCTCCGCCTCTTCAACGACCGAATGGAATTGATTGAGCGCGCTCGACGATAGGATTCCTAGGAAACGGGAAGGCGTGCTTGATTCTTGTAGTAGTCGGAGAGTGAGTATTAACCATGCATGATATGCGGATCCAATCAGATATGGTTGATTCGCCGTCTGATATCTATATGTCTAGTTCAGATCGAGTCCGACACCTACTTCATAGCTCGCATCGCCATCTCGAACGCGACGAAAGTCGCCCCGTTCGCGAATGGTGATCTGGGCGGGTGGACACTCAGCCCGTTGGCGAAGAACCGAATCAAAGGCTCAGTTCACCTGATCAGAGTAGGTCCTAAACCTCCAGTGAAACCCTTCCATCCCTGTCTCTGCCAGACCTTTCTCGCGCAATCCACCAAACCAGTATACTCCCTCTTCGTTGGATCCAACGAGTCCGTCTGCAGCTTACTCTTGATCACGTCTATTGGATATATACTATAGTCAATCAATCAATCTCGCTCAACCTCGATCTAGACTTGAACCGAGCTCACCTCGCCCAAAGTCCATACCCCGCTGCAGCACCATACGTAACCGCCCAAACCGGCGAGACGTCTTCTCTCCTCGCCCCTGTTGTTCGGAGATGTCGTTGTACCAACCACTCATAAACCAAGAAATACGACCTGACCTTCATCAGCGCGGTTCTCGGGAAAACCCAAGGGGAGATTGGGGTGACATGCCCATACCCAACGCCATCACGCCACATCGTCGATACCTGACCTTTGAACAGCCCTCCCAACCCACCTGCTTGATAAAGCTTACTCGCGCAATCGAGAGGACCGTCATATAGCTTGGGGGCGACGTTTGGCTGGGTCTGTAGCCCTGGTTTTTCGATTGATCGACTTTAAAGGTCTTCAAGTGGAATAGAGAGGGAGACCAACGGATTCGGATATGCTCGACTGGGTTTGCGACGATGGTATTGGCGACACCTGCCATCGCTCCTGAAGCCCATAGCTCACCTAGACCCGATTGGAACAGTCAGTAAGGAGACATTGGCAAGGACGAAGACTGATACATACCGAGGTTAAGCTCTGCGCCAGGTCTCTTGCGGGAAGAGAAGAACCGTTTCGCATTTTCTAACGCTCCAAATTGGATTGACACGCATGCCGCTGTGACAGCACATCAGTCCGACTGCCGAGGAGGTTCAAAAAGAGCGGACCCACCAATTCCCAGTAGGGGCGTCAGTGTCCCCTATATCTTCCGTCAACACCAAGGTATAATAGGATGAACCTGTCGATGGGATTACTTTGTAGAACCCGGAAGGCCCCCTCATTATAAAGTAAGAGCTTCGCGCAATCCAATGGAGAAGAATATGTTCCAGGAGGAGCGGTTTGTACCCGGACTTTGACTATATCAAAGGGCTATAAAAATGTCTGTATTCAGCTATGAATGCAATTTCGAGAAGGAGGAGTAACCTACCTGTCCGACGAGGACTTGAGCTATCCCACCGATTGATCCGCCGACGAGATCCTTTTGCGTTTGGGTGATTCGGAAACCTGGTGTACCCCCTGGCGGGGAGAGGAGCTCGGACATGAGCTGGAGCTTTACCACTCTACAGCTCTGTCGTCGCAGAGGAACTTTAAGTTACTGTTCGGAATTGTTCACGTGAATTTGTTTGGGATGGAGATCGTATGTATCTCCGATTTAAGAGCGTTCTTTCCGGCGATCGTCATTTCATTACGGAAGGGCGATATCAAGATTTTCAAAGCTATACGTCATCGTTGTCCCCGAGTCTATCGCTTGGGTCTGCCATCCTCAGTCTGATGGTTTCCAGACGAAGTCTTTTCAGCAAGGGCAACCTTGAAGCTACCTTGTCGCATCTTACCTCAAGCGGGCGCAAGTTCAGTGGTCTTCCTAAGCTAGAAGAAATTTTGAAGTCTCTTCGTGCTCATTACCGTCTATTTGCTCCGCGCTAATCCGACACCGAGATAGATAAACGTGTTTCTATTTGATGATGCGCGGACTACGAGGGATCTACTCCATGGGCTCGATAGTTATGATGAAGTGAGTGGCTGGCTACCTGACATGTAAATACAGCAGACGTGTTGACGATACAATCTTCTAATTTTTCTATGCGTATTGTGATTGGCAATTATAATTGAAGCTGTGCCTTTTCGCAACTGTCCTCGTCTGGCTCGATCCCGTTCACAAGCATATTCAGCGACAGCTACGATAGAGAATACTCTGACTATTGTTTCTCGCTGAAGATTTTTAAGCCAGGTTTCCGAATCAGTTTTGATCAGTTCTCTTTTCCAAGCAGGTCAACGAGCTAGAGACGCCCGGCCATCCTCAGATTAAATTTTCCTATCGCAGCTCAAACGAGTCCATGGGATCCCGGTAGATCGCGATCTTTACGTCAGGATAAGGCATGCCAAGTCTTTCGGGACCTTGAGAGTGGGACGCACTGATATGCTGATGCTCGTACTCACACGCGGTAAACCCCTCGGGGTCGCGCTTGACAATGGCTCGTCCCTTCACAACAATATCATGTATACAACGAAACTACCGATATCGAGTCAGACGTCATCTTACATTCGGAGACAGTCGTGCATACTCATCCATTGTGACTCCCACTCAATGCGCTCGCTCATTCTCCCTCAGCCTCCCCTAAGCCTCCTCACATCCACCCCTGCTACTCGGAACCCGTGAGTGCGTATCACTTCTGACCACTTTGGGTCTCGCTGGATCGAGAACTGCCATCGCCCGACGCGGCATAGCTCAATCTGTGCTCCTGGCTCAAGGAGCGGGTTCGTTCGAAGTGCTCCCCGGCCTTGGTTCCTGCAAGTCGCTTGCGAGTGAACTCCGCGGTCATTGTTGGATCTTGGCTGTACGCCAACTTCAGCTTGTGTGGTAGATTGTCCTTGTAGGAGCTTGGCTTGCTGTTACAGCTATACTTGCTGTAGCTGCTCGTGTTCTGAGACATGATCTCCTGCTGATGTGTCGGTTCCTTCGTAGCGTCGCAAATGAGCTCTGGGTGTGAGCATTTCGAATGGGCGGAAGCGCGTTATATAGTTATCTCAACAGGCCGTCGGTCCCCCTCACAGTAACGCTCACCTTACAGCTTCAAAGGATTCTCCGGTTCACCGGCCATGGCGTCGATCTTTGAGGCCCAGAGGCCGAGTAGACCGAGCGGTCCTTCGGACGCAAAACTAGAGAAAGGGGATGCTATGTTTTATGAACAACAAAGCAACTTACTGTCATCATTGTACGGCCTTACGTAGACAAAGGGGAAGGACTGAGCGTCACTAGGCGAATCTCAAATCGCACGGACTTCTGCCGACCCGAACAGCGGACATGTTCTCGAGTCAAGATCACAACATGTCTCTCATATCCTGCTTCACCCCACACGAGGCAATCTACTATGAGCTACGTGAGGGGAAGCTTCAACCAATGATGCCTGCCGTGCAGTGTATATGTAGGGACTATCATTGGGATCGCTGAAATACTTCTGGTCCTTGCTCTTTGAGTTGACTGTCTCATAGGGTTTCGCGAGGAAGCTTTCATCAAGCAGGATTGGGACCGATGATCATTTATCTTCCTTACATCACGACGCAGCGGCAGCACGTAACACTGGTGACCAGGACTGATGTTGATTTGATTTCGATGTCCTGGTCATGCTTGTACTCAGCGTCAGGAACGTATTAAAACCTTGATCGATTGTTAGCATTCTTGAGTGCTGAGATTGTAGCTGAGCACGATAGCAGGGGCAGTAGCCCGCTTTGAACACACTTCGTCTTGGCCGGACTGTCATTAAGCTCTCGGCGGGTCTTATTTGTCTTTTTAGAGCCGGATCGCTTTCTGACTTCAGATCGCTGTGCATGGATCACTACATCAAACAGTCCTCGCAGCAACAGCCAATATCACAGCCACACCCTCCATTTCGTCGATGCCTTCAGACCCCTGTTTGGCTCCTCATCGCTGATGCCCACGCACTCAACTGATCCAGACTGAGAGCCGCGCCCGAATCGGAAAGATGTGTGAGGTTGACACCGTCGAAATCTACTGAGGCTGGCTGATCTTCCGCAGCAGGCGGATCGCCTTCACCATCCCCCGACAATGCCGGGTCAAAGACGAAATTGTCGAAAAGATCATCGCCATTCGAAGCATCGTGTTCGGAAGTTAAATGATCGGCTGTAGGTGGAGGCTGATTCTCCTGTTGAATCTGTAACGCCTTAAGGATGCGCTCAACATCGCCCGACTGGAGGGGTCTAGACAGGTCGATCAGGTTGGGGTTCTGCTTATCGCTGTTCTCCTCCACAGCACCTGTCCCGTTAGCCTTCTGGTTGCGGATATAGGTGAAGACGTCGGGATGCACTCCGAGGAAGAAGGCGTCATTTGGATGTAATGATAGTGTGTTATCCGTGTTGTCGACCTTGTTCGGGTACGCGGAGTGTTTGACTGGCGGACCAACTCGTCCCTGCTCCATCCCGTAGAAGAGGTTGAACGGTCCAGGTCCAGAGTTGCCATCGTACATTGAGAAAGACTGGTCGTTCGACAAACTCGTCAGCGCATCGGCGGCTAGGAAGCTCGATGGCCCTGCTTGTGCATTCGTTCCGAAGGATGGTTCTGCGTTGGGCATCGACTGCGCCAAAAGGTCGGGATACTCCTGGGGCTGATCTGAGAGCCCATTCGACGACTCTGCTGGCTGAGCGTACGGGAAGTTCGGCGGGGTAAAGGTGGGATCCACCGTACTGGTTCCAGACGACGAGCTGGTAGCATAAGGTATAGCTGTTTGATCGGGAGCTGTCCCGCCTGTAGCATTGAGTTGATCGAGATACGCCATCAGGTCGGCATCTTTCGTCAACTCCGTCCATTCGGCTAGGAGGTCAGGAGGGATCGAAGGATCGAGATTTACCGCGATCGGCTCCTGTGTCGATGTCACAGGCATGTTTGGCACGAAGAAGTTGCCGTCCAGAGCGCTCAGAAGGCCGGGACTCGGTATTCTTGACGACTGATCGGAAGAGCTTGCCACTGGACCGGGTTGCGATGGAGATGGCCCATCGATGCGGATTATATGGTGGGCTGGGGGAAGGTGAGAGCCGTTGGGGTTCGATCCGTGACTAGCGGGCTTAGGCAGGATAGGGCGTGGATGAGGATGATGAGGTGCGGTGTGTAACGCGAGAGCTTTGCTTGCGGCTTTACCGGTGGAAGCAGAACGCTGAGCAGCTGTTGCGCCGGAGTTTACGCTGGCACGGCGAGTGACACTAGCTCCGTTGCCGTTGTGGTGAAGCTGGTTGCGGGACGTTGAAGCGGTACGCCGCAGCCCCGGAGCCGATGTGGAACTAGGCGTACTCGTGCCGGACGCATGCGGAGATGTCTTGCCAGACGAAGAAGGCGGTATCATTGCCGATTCTGGTGAGAGCAGGGGACCATTGATGCTGATCACTGCCGGCGAGCTGATTGATTGTCCCGCTACAGTCGGTCGAGAGAGCTCCGTTGATGAAGGGGCACAGCAGGACGATAGCTTCTGAACATTGGGGGCGCCTCCGCCGTGCTCCATTCTCGTATCTCCATCCTCATCGCATGCGCATCGGACGCAACAGCCACAACACTCCTTCTCACACGTACATTGACCCGGCATGCACTGACAGCGACCATTGCAGCATTCTAACGGTTTGAGCTGGACAACGCCTATTGTTCGCGCGGCCTCTTTGCTCACATGGACAGCGGGCGGCATGATGCGGGTGTCGTGAGCATTGATTTCGATGTTTGCACGAGGGCGGGCTGGAGGAGGTACATTGGCTGCTGCAAGGGAGAGGAGATGTTCGATAGACGTGATTCCGGATGGTAACGATAGATGGTCTGAGCAGTCAAAGTTGCTCTTGCAGTTGTCCCCACATGCACTCTCATGAGAGGCATGACCGTTTTCCCCAGTCCTGCCGGCATTGACGTGGGTAGCACAACCTGGGCAATCACAGTCTTCCCCGCAGGTGCAAGCCCCGATGACCACATCCTCTGCGGTCGGGAAGGCGAGCGAACCAGTCTCATCAACTTCCATCGGTTCGATCTTGACGCCGCCATCCTCTGCCACTGCATCGAATGTGTGAATACCGGGAAGGCCAAGTGCAGCTCTGGGTATCTGATCCGCTATGGTGCCGTCCTCATTGAATACCGCTCCAAGAAAAGTATACATGTCGGCGAGAGGGCGGATCTTCGGTGGAGGTGGACGTAATGGGGTTGACATGCTCGCCCAGCCAGCGGGAGAGAAAGGCGCATTATCTTCTCGCCGCAACCCGTGCTTCGGCGTGAGATGTCCGCTGGTAGTATATGGCGAGTATAGCTTCGTCTTGTGAACGTGAGGCGAAGTGTGGGCGGGATGGTGCATGTTGTCGGGTGAGAGGTAGGGTTCTCGGGGCACCATGAGTTGTGCCCAAGTCGGACGAGACGTCTCAGGAGTTGCCAAGGGAGGAGTGGAAGGATATCTAGAAGAAGAAGGCTCGGCGGGTGCGGTAATCGTTGTCGCTTTCGACTTGAACATTTCGATCAAGCTTTCGGTGACAGTATGACCGGTAGAATCGTGGGGTGAGGGGCGAGAATCGTGGGGTGAGGGGCGAGACTCGTGGGAAGAGGAAGGAGATCCCTTAGTTTCGCGTCTGGGCTGGCAGCATTTGCAAATCCCGGTCGTCTGACAGTTGCACGGATTGAGAAGGTTCTGCACTAGGAGAATCAGTCACGTTTCGGAAAGCGACTCACCTTGACGCTCAGCTGCCCTTAGCCCGTGTGCTGCGGTCTGCGCCGATGACCTCTCATGGACATCCTTGAAACCGTTTGGGAAAGATGGATTGGATCCTGGGACGCCCTTCCTTGTCTCCACTGGCTCCGAGGATGATGATGATGATTCGGGAGTAGGCGAAGCGGAGACTCCGGAAGGTAGAGGTTGGGGGAGTTCGACGGCTTTGGACACAGCGCCATTGACCGATTTGGGTTCACCGCAAGCGCACTGCTCTGATATTAGGGACGGACTACGCTACCAGGGGTCACTAACTTTTGTATGCACGGTCCCCGAAGCTCCTTTACGTTTCTCTCGACAAAACTGGCATTGAGTTGCAGGCCTCCCCTTCTTCTTCACCTCAAAAAGTGGCCGGTCGGTATGGGTACATCCGGATACGCGATGGCCTTTGATGCAAGTCGCGCAAGCGAACTTCTTGTCGTTGATGAAGACCATGGTGCAGGTGTGAGGTCGAGAGAACACCGAGGTTGTCGAGATCGGGGAAGTAGACCAGTGTCGATCAAAATCGAGGAGTGAACCGAATGGGATGAGGGAGATGAGGCGATAAGTAGGGTTATTGATGATCAATCATCTTCGATTGTGATCGCTGTACGCCGGTCCCTCTCAACGGACAGGCCGGACGTTGTGTTCGAGGTGAAGCCATACGTTTTAGGTTTGTTGTCGATGCTGTACAGGCGATGCTGGTCCAAATTTGACTGTATGGAGAAGTCTAGTCTAGGTCTGGACAAGCTTGAGCCCACTACTGACGCGGATCGAAATAAAGAAATAACAGAAGAATGAGTGACCTAAAGCGGGAAAGTGGGTCCAGGTTCCGCCGCCCAGGAGCGGAATGTGGCGAGTGGCGGTGGCCCAAGTATGTACTCGTACTGTACTCGAGTACTCGAGTAAGGTTTGTGCAGCTTGCATTGATTTGCCTAAAGATGCTGGGTTGCTGGATCTACTGGTCATATGCGTGGGTCATGAACAGCTCGTACCAATCTCTGCCAGCTCACTGGCGTTGTGTACTCCATTTTTGTGGAGCATATATGTATCCGTACAAGGATACTGCACTGCAGGAACTATGGGTACTTTGCGCAGTGTGAGACCTGCTCGCCTTATTCTCTTTACCAGCTCACTAGCTCTGTCCGTCCGTCGTTTTTCAAGCAAATATGTATCTGCCAAGGATGCTGCAACTGTCGATCTATGGATACTACGCGTAAATCCAGACCTGCTCGCACCACTCTCTCCGCCAGCTCCTCGAAAATCCGTGCGATATTCACCATCGTCAGATCATTTGTCCCGCTTGCTTCTGGCGACCTCGATCGAGCTAGACGATGTATCTCCGAGCAAGCTTCAATGGACTGTCGCTTCGAGTCTCCATAAACCTCCCTCGGCACGGAGATCACCTTCTTTACCGAAGACGAATTTGATCTCGGGTTATCAGCGAAGATATCGAAATCTCTCCGTCTTAGTGCGTCGATGTGTGCTTCGAGCTCACTCAAGTCAGGCGAGTTCGTCTTGGCGGAGATGTCGAGGATGCCTAGATAAACGAGCAGCTCGATGGGTAATGAAAGAGTTGAGACATCGGCTAACTCGCGTGAAGAAGGGAGAGGAAGATCGGGATCTGGTTCGGGATCGTTTCGATATGCTAGATCCTGAAGGATTCGTACTGCTGCAGCTGGAACAACTGCTCCGTCCATTGGATCTGCCAGTTCGGGGATCACCTTGGCTGCCTTGAACGACTCAATAAGTCGGTCAACCAACCTGCGAGGTCATTCAGCTTACCTGCCCCGCAAAAGCCTCGGCAAATTCTCTCCCTTTGCCTTCTCCGTCCCCGCCTATCTCCCTAGCCTTCTTCACAGCCCTCAAAACCTCCTCTCCAACGCATAGCCCCTCCGCCCTCCTTCCAACATCCCCAAACATCCTCACTAATCCCTCAACCACCTCCCCACCCTCGTCCCGCACCTCTCCAACCCTCACACCCTTCATCGTCTCATGCTCCCTCTCCCTCATAACCTCAACCCCGAAAAGCTCTACAACCTTCTCCTTCCCAATCAACCCCTTCTTCCAAGCTTCGGCCGAAAGGACGTCCTCAGCACCCCAATCAGGGGAAGAAGCGAGGTACATCCCCATAACCCCTCTCACCGCCATATCCCTCGGGTCGGAGTTGGAGTCGGTCTCGGCGAAATAGGCGATATGAGATGGGTCGATCAGGACGGAATAGACTAGGTGAAGGATGGTGATTAGGTTAAGGGAATGAAGTGGTGTTTGAAAATTGAGTGGGAAGTTTGTCGGGAGGTGGGTTGAGGGGATGGAGGGGAGGAAGTTTGGAGGGAGATGGGAGAGGAAGGAGGTGATTGCTGAGGTTGAGATCGTTATTTCGGGCATAATACTGAAATCGTGTCGAAGTCGTCGTTAGATGGTCGTTACGTGGACCGACTCTCGACTTCTTGTGCTTTACTGGGTAATGGGCAGGATTGGCAGGCCGAGGAGAAGTTATCGATGAGGTAGCGGTATCCTGAGTTGATCGAGCAGTTGGAATCGAACCGTCTGTCAGGCAGAACAATGGGTTCATTAGTCGTTTCGACTCGGCTGGTGAGACTGAACTATTACGAAATATAACGAGCTCGTGCTCAGTGTTTTGAGGTGCTTCTCGACAATATCGACCGGGTGTCCATTGGATACATTTGCATTCGGTTGACGGCTGAGAAATGAATCCATTGACTTTCGGTCCGGGTGTATTTGCTTCCGCAACCAGTTAACAATTTCTGCTCACTTTGATCATTACCAAGCTTGGACTCTATCGCTCATGGAAGCTGGAAGAAAGTGAGAGTCTGTCATTCATCTCTGTGTCGTGCTGTAAAAGAATGTAATAGCGCTTGTGTGGAGATGGACCAGTGATGTGATTTTGCTATTCGTGATCGTGATGATAAGATACCTGTAGCCCATGCAGATCCCCTCCTTCCTCCAAAGAGCCCAAAAAAGGTCTTAAACGTGATGATGACGGAAGCCGTGGTGGATGTTCTAGATCACGGTCCAGGATAGAGCGGCGACGGCTTCCTCCTCTTCCTCCAGTCGTGTACTTGGTCTTCGTCCTCTGTCAGAACGGAGGAAACGTGACATGAAACCGCCTTGTGCTGGTTCGGGTACGACTTTGGCGATGGTTGCTGATGTCATTGAGCGAGGCAAGGAGAAGCTGCCTGATGTCGGGGCGTCATACACCGCCGGCGGTCTTTGGATATGCGCAGCCGATGTGGAGCGGTTCGACTTCCCCTTGACGCTCTCGGTCCGACGAGGTGAGGGAGGTGACGATGATTGAGTGGGTGTGAGTGGCATGTCGTTCGACTCGAGGGATGATGAAGATCCGGAACGGTCGAGGGGAGGGGCAACGTAGGTGTACGATCCTCGGGATGCGACACGTCGGTGTTTCCGGGGTGTACGTTGAGAAGGTGCGCGGACAGGGGTGGGAGGTGTAGGAGGAAGGATGGGAGAGGAAGTGGAAGCGACAGGTGAGTCGAAGGTGTATTGGCTGAGGAAAGGTTGGAAGTTCTCGACGATCTCATCCTCGGCGATGGCGAGGTCGTAATCAAGGAGGAAGAGGAGTTGCTTCTCCATCAGGTTGATCTCCTGTTGCGAGAACATCTGAGCGTATCGGCACCAGTGCTTGTTCTTTGGCGATGAGTCGTTGAGGTATTTAGCAGCGACGATGAGTGTAGCGAGGAAGACTCGGTGTCGGGTGCACGGGAGACCCTTCGCGACCTTCGGCAGTCGGTGTCGTAGCCTCTCGAGGTAGACAAGGGTCGCGAGGAGGGTTGAGACTTGGACGTTCGATTGCTCGCAAACGACAGCGATGAAGGTCTCGAGTGAAGGAAGTCCAGGTGCGCGACAGGCAGAGAAGCTGTCTTTGATGGGTGTAGGAGGGGGAGAAGGAGGCATAGGGATAGTAGTGGAGCAGGCGATCACAGATGTTGCTCGATCGGCGAGGTAGTCTGGGGATTGTCAGGACATGCACAACTACCGATAAAATTTCCACTTACAGACGATCTCGCGGGAGACGTCGGTACGGATGAGCTCAAGGAGAGCTGGGTTGTGGATCCCACAAGCCGACAGTGAAGCGGGGTGAGTCCTTTCCTCGAAGCAAGGTGACATAGGCTCAAAGGATGGGGTGCCGGCTGGGTAGTATGACATGGCGTAAGCGGACATGGCGAATTGAGAGTTAGCGGAATGTGAGGATGTCTCGGATAGGGTTAGACGGGAAGAGAGGATGTCTGAGGGATTCGCGTTAATGAGGATTGCGATGATATGATGCGGGATGAAGAGGTTCAGGAGTGACGATCCTAACTCACCTCTATATACAAAGTGGATCCGGTCCACGCGCTGTTACCGATTGATTCTCTTTGCAGCCGTCGCGTCCCACCAGGGGTTATCACGAGTAAGAGTTTGAGGGTTGTGGTTTGGGTGGAGTGACGAAAGGTGTGAAGAAGATGATTCCCGGGTGCAGCGTTTTGGTTCCAGTGCCTAGGGGCAAAAGTGGTGACAAGCAGAGCCAGCTGCTGATATTGGGCGTTGTCACGCGTCGTTTGAAAGAATCAAACACCTGTCACGGCCAAAATAAGAAGGGGGAACATTCAACGTAAAGCCTTAAAAGTGACGCCAGCGGCACTAAGCGAGAGTTTTTCTAGAGGAGTGAAGGGGAAGGAACGCAAAGGAATGGTTGGGGCGCTTTTAGCCCGAGGGAGGATGGGAGATTGCAGGGTAAGGATTAAATAAGCAAGTTCCGCGACCGGTTCCTGATAGCCTCGCAACGAGACTTTTTGACTTCGCCGTTCTGTAACTTATGTAGCTTGACAGCCGCTTCACAAAGTTCAGGCGGATTTGAAATGATCGACACCATGATACAAGTGCCTAGTAGTCGAGGTACGGGTGATCATCCTGGTCTACCCTGCATCCAGCGAGCGGGCTTAGATCTACTGGCTTGTTCGCCTTCCCAGTCCCGACGCACGAGGTTGACGCGTCGCAGTCAATCCGGCTCCACTCTACACGGAGTCATGAACAAACCGCTGAGACATCAGTCGTCCTCGTCGCTGAGATAGAGAACGTGCACCTCCCATCGGACGGCTTAGAATCGTGACGAAACATACATAACCCAAACATAGGAAAGAAAACCGAACAATCTCCCAATTGACCGGGAAGCTTCCGAACCTGATCGACGGCACGCCAGGTCCGACGCCGTCGCGCATCTCCACGAGAAAACGTGACATCACCATCACGCCATCGGGAACGGTGAAAGGTAAAGTATGGGGCCGTAAGTGAATTAAGCATATGACGAGGTTGTGGTATCCGCCTCTCGCTTGGCGTTTCACCACCCACCCCACCTTTCTTCTTTCTCACGCTTCATAGCTCCGGACCGGGAGTACCAAAAAATGTGATAACTAAAAGTCGATGTCGATGCCGGAATCGCATTCAACATCGATCTGTACAGTCTCGCCATTTCTGGCCTAAGGAGCTCACTAGTTTTGTCCTGATCGTCGTTTGGTCGATCAGGTTCGATCACTCCATAAGCTAGTACGACTGATCATCTCCAGGACTCCATATGTCCCTTGAACTTGCAGCTGACATTTGAAGGATTCTTCAACGCACTATCAATGCTTTTGAAGGAGTCTCGAACACCATCCTATCTGCCGGGCCGCATAAAGCTCGACGGATTTTGACCCGCTGCATCATTTGCTAAGCTCATGCAAAAACGCTACTTACGAGATCACTCATGGCCCCAGTCAGTCAAAAGCGAGCTGGGAAGCCCTTAGTTTGAGGACGACCTCAAACGAAGAAGCATGGTTGTTTGAAGTCTCCGCAAGAGACATGCGTGAATCTGCTTGATTAGGCACGCAATGTCGGCACGGGAGGAACAGGGCAGGGACCCGGGAGTGTTTGAAGTCGATCAGATCGAGCCGGAGCGGTGGCGTCGAAGGCATTGGCTGTACGAACTATGAGTCGGATTTCATGCACATATGTCGAAGCGAGTCGATCAATGAGGCGGTCCGATCCTGGGGGAGCAGGGAGGGAACATTTTGCTAATAAAGCTTGTCCCGCCGTGCGAACCCCATGCTACAACAACGAGCCCACAGTTTTATTCTCGAGGTTCATGAGCTTAGAAGCGTGGTGCCTACGTCAATCCGACTAGACGATAGACTTTGAAGTACTTGGGCGAAAGTCCAGATCGCCCGAACGTTTAGAGCTCGGCGGTACACTGAACCGAGCAAAAATGTTCCTGGTATCGAAGAACGCAAAAAGCCGTAGAAGTGTTGCATAGAGATAGATACATGATGCGGCCAGTCGATGTACGACATCCGGCTCAACGCTTGACCCAAGTGTACTACGCATTCATGAGCATCGTCCCGAATGACCCAAGCTGTACTCACCCTCTTCCTCGCCTTTGCCATACCCGTCTTCTTCCTCTCCGTCGCTCTCGGGTCTCTCAAAAGCGCGCCATCTATCAAGATCAGCTTCACTCGAGACTATAGAAAAGTCTTCGGCTCACCAGCTATAAGAACATCATGCACGTCATCCCTCATCGCGTCTAAGGCCTTCGCCACTGCCAGAGCCACTGCTCCAGCCTGTCCAGACGTACCTCCTCCCCGAACAAGTGCGAAGACGTTGTAAGCCCCAAGTAAACCTGTTATCCTCAATGGTCGAAGAATGAGTTCCCGATCGAATGGTCTTTGGAAATGTCGTGGTAGAGGTAGATGATTTATCAATACTTCCGAAATGGGTATGATTTGCGTTGAAGGGGTGTCCGAAGCAGCGTCGAGCATGTCGGCTGCACGAGGGGAAGGGATGATCCATACCCTCGCAGAAGCTTCTTTCCTTCGACCGGTCCCATACGCTCGTCCAAACTCGTCAATTTGACTTTCCACCTCGTCCTCCTCCGACGATCTGACCGACCCATCTTCTCTAAGATACGTCTCCAGTGCTATTGCGACCTTCTCCGCCAACTCCGGTCTACCCCCAAGCTCAGCGAGGTATCGTATCCTATTCAAATCATTCAAAACTTCCTGTAACCGCCTGTGAGAGTTCATCTTCAACCTTCCCTCAAATAACCCAGTGAGGTCATCGGGACTTTTCCATCGGATATTACCAGGTGGTTGAGGTGGTGTGAGAGAGCTAGGTAAGGGGAAGATATGAGCTCGACGAAGTGATTCTTCGATTGATTTCAGGAGGTTCTCGAGGGATGTCATCTCGGACGAGAGACGGGGTCGACCTGTGAAGAACAGTGGAGATGTGGGTCGAGGTGGACGTGAAGGTGGGGCGGTGTCATCGTTTCGCGGGGAGTAGAGGGATGTGGATGCGTAGCGGATGGATGTGATAGGAGTTGAGCGGGGTCGAAGGGATCGGAGGTTAGATGTGCATGCGAATGGCATGACGAACGCGTCCGAAGAGCCTAATGCTGGCGAGAGGCTGGCGGGGGTACTGGCGAGAGCGCTGGCTCAAACTCGTGGGACAGGAGAGACAGATGAGGCGATCTGTATGCACTTATCGCTGCTGACCCAATTCGGTTTATGACCGACAGGAATCGGACTTTTTTCTATGTGAAAAAGTCCACGTCACTTTTAGCCCCGTTGTGAGCGGTTGCTGGTATCAGAGAAGGAAGCCCATCTGCGGACCGGATTGGTCATGCTCAAGCTTGAGCACGAAAATATACCTCGATCTGATTGCTGTTGAACCAAACAGCTCGCTTAGGCGGAGGGTGCGATGAACGGAGAGTCGAAGTCGGTTGTCCAAATACAGCGAAGAATAGAGGAGAAGCTGCGAGCTAGCCTGAAGATTGAATACTTCGTGAGTTAATCTGTCTCCACTCTGCAGCCTGGCGTTCCTCACCTCGAGCAGTGGCGCGATCTTAGGCTGATGTATGGATCGACACCCAGGATATCGTCGACACATCCGGGAATTGTGGCCGTTCCTTCGCAGTCACCATCGTATCCCCTGATTTCGCAAGGAAGATGACACTAGCACGGCATAAGATGGGTGAGTTCAGCTCTCATAGCTCATCGTGTCGACTCATCTTGCTTCAAAGCCGTGAGGTACTCTCTTAGGAAATTCAAAGAGCCTTGTGGCTGTGGCTTCTCAAGCTGACATGCCGTAGTCAATCAATTACTGGCAGACGAGATCAGCGCATTACATGCTTTCTCGCAAGTACGTCCACCCTCACCTTGACATTCCCCCTTCTCTACCGCTAAACCCCGTCCCGATAGAAAACGTTAACACCCGAACAATGGACGAACGAAAAGATAAAGGCATAGAAGCGCGACGATAACCAAAATACTTGTCATATATACCCCAAATCGCATTAGATTCAGCTACAGATTCATTACCCAGGTCCAAAACGAATACCCATGCAATGCGATGAAGAGGATATGGCTACAAACTATGCTACTTGATCTCTATCCATTTCCTCTAGCTCACTCCTCCGCCAAATCGGCAGACATCGTAGATTTCGGCGAGACCGACGGGTCTTGAACCCGGGCAGCTCGAATCTTGGTCATCTCCTCAATCTTCTGCAGCAAATCGTCCTACCGGAGTCAGCATTACTCGTAATAGCAGACATTCAGCTTACTAATCGATATGGCTTGATTACGACTGATCGGACGAGATCAGACCCTGTCTGATATGGTTCAGAGATACGAGCAGGCTCACCTTCATCCATCCCGCTCGCCTTCGCCTCATCGATCTGGCCTTGCCGAGCATTGCCAGCTAAATTTCGATCAATATGGAGCGATTGCTGAGAGATACGCGACTCACTCAGCGCGATGACCAGGTTCAAGGATAATGTCCCGGCCGCTTCCTCCTCCCGGATATGCTCAACAGCTGTCAATCCGTCCATCACTTAACACCATCAGCGCGACCTCGTCTTCTTGATGTTGCTTTTGGAAAGTTCACTGACCCGGCATTTCTAGATCCATGAGGATGCAGTCGAAAGCTTGACCCTGCGCTGGGATGTTCAAGGAAGAAGCTCTTCGGATCTTCTGTAGAGCCTCCAGACCATTGCTCGCAACTATCAAAGACTCAGCCTTGACCCGTTTCTCATCTAGGTAGGCTCACCTTCACACGTCAAACCCACATGCAGTAATTGACGCATCAGAACCGTCTGATTGATGAGGTTATCCTCCACGATCAAGACATGCGGTCTCGGTCCAGCGATGCCCAGCTTGACTCCGTTCCGCTTCTTCGTCAGTGGCCGTCCGGCGGACAAGTCCCAATCGGCTGAGCGTTTCTGAGTTTGAACTGTCCGAGCCTGAATGAAGAATCGGAAGGTGCTGCCCTTGCCGTGTTCACTCGCGACTTCGATGCGCCCGCCCACTAAGTGAAGTGAGCACAAGCGAACACCGCATGCAAAATGCTTACTGAGCTCGGTAATTTCTGAGGAAAGCTCCGTCAGTAGTCTGCCGATTGGAGAAGCGGAGGCTTACTTCGGCAAACGAAAAGACCGAGGCCAGAACCCCCGAAGATGGTATGTGTCTTAGCTAAGGAAGCATTGGCAGAGTCTAACAACGTAGTGAGCACCTACGTGACACTTGGGAGAATCGTTGGAAGAGCATGTCCAGCTCCTTTGGCGTGAGTCCAGGTCCCGTGTCCGTTACTGCCCGTCTTTCGTCACCACTATAAATGCGTCGCGATGAGAAGGGACACACCCGCGATGTACAGGTAGATTGGCATGTCGTCCTTCACAAACTGTTTATGACTTGGCAAGCTTGGCATCAAGCAGCTCGAATCGGCTGGCGGGTCGAAGCTGAGGTCGAAGCGTAACTCGATTCGTCGAATATCTACTGTCAGTATAGCACGGGAGAAGGTGAACCCACTGCTATTGGATGTGAATCTAATACCATTCGACAGGAGATTGGTGACACTGGTTGATAGTCAGCGATCTAGCAATGCAGTAAGGTAAGATGCGTACACTTGGCCCAACCGGACTGGATCTGTCTTGATGACGTTGATGCCTAATGTCTCAACCGACTCTCCGATCACTAAGGATAGCGCTATCCGCTTCATCCGTGCCTCGTTTTGGAAAATGGAAACGATCTTCTGCGCTTCTTGCCGCATATGCGTCTCAACGTCGAACATTTCTGCAAATGATCAGAACCGGTGAATAGTACTCGCATGGAAGGCTTACGAAGCATATCTTCACGGTGTCAGCTCATTTCCAACCATGGACAGATACTCACCGAGCTGTATTCGGCCGAGCGACAGGACATCGTTGCTGATCCGCTCTTGTGCCAGACCACATTGATATATACTTTCCAATGCCTCGAGATCGTCGTTAATAGTGGTAATGAGCTGTTTTGTGGGCGAGAAAGTTGTACGATTATCGAGAGATATCTCGAGCTGTTCCAGAAGCGAAAGCAAGTTGGTTTTGACCAAGCTCGAGCAGTATCAGCGGCATAATGTCAGCCTTTTGAAACGCTATGGCAGGAAAGACCTATCTGCATCAAACTGCTAATAGGATTTCGGATTTCGTGTGACGTGATGTCAATGAGGAGCTCTTGTTGTCGCTTTGCTTCTTCGGCCTCGATACGACGCTGCTCCGCTTCGACCACCCGAAGCCGTTGGGATTCCTCATGCAGTTTTCGCACAGTAATGTCCGTCTGCAACCGATCTCAGGCCAGTCCCGGTACATGAGTAAGACAGCTCACCACACAGCCTAGGATACCCTTCAATCGCCCAGGAGCGGCCATATCCAAGCGAATGACTTTGCTGTGCCACCATGAGTTCTGCACATTCAAACGTAGATCGCACTGACACTGACACTATGACCGTTGTCAGCCTTTATCTGCCGAAGAATCAAGTACTCACCCCATCGTCCATTGAGAAATTGCCATTCCGTACTTTGCGTAGGCTCATCACTCCGATACACCTGGTCCCAAAAAGCCGCAGCTTCTTCGCGATGTGCTTCCTGAATATAGTCTCCCCAATTCGTGATCGCCACTCCAGGAGGATAACCAGACATCGCTAACCTGAAGATTCATCAAATCCACTCTACGAACTATACAACAACTCACCAAGCAGCATTCGCAAAAACGACATTCCCGTCTTCATCACACCGGAATATTCCAGCAGGTGAATCTGTTGCGTCATGAGTGGAGATGTGGGCGCTGCTAAAGTGTGCTCACACTCGGACAAAGTGCGGAGCTCGGCAGTGCGCTCGTCGAACGCCTCTTCCAGGTTCTTCCGCCGCTTCCCAAGCTGAAGTCTGGCGAAAGATGGGTTAGGGCTTCGATTTGAAACTGGATCTCGGCTTACTGCATATGGGCTACATGAGGTCAGCAGAGACTTAGCTACACGCCGATCATGACCCACCTCGTGCAATCAATTCTCGAGCATTGAACGGCTTCCCGATGTAATCTGCAGAATCATCAGGCAGATCTCGCAACATGCACGCGTTCCGTACCATCTGCGCCAAAAAGCAATCCGTCCACCTTCGATTCGTCACCACCTCGTGCCGTCCTGACAAATTCATCAGACACTATAAACAAGTTTAAGCATGCTCACAGCATGATAACGGGTATCATCTTCAGCTTGTCGGTTGCTCTCAGTGCGGCGAGCATGCCGAAGCCGTCAAGCTAGGCAAAGTTCAGCTCTATACTCTCTCTTGTAGCAGAAGGACATACGATAGGCATCATGACATCGGAGATGATTAAGTCGATTGAGCCTTTTGCCGCACAGTCGAGAGCTTCCTGTCCGTCTCGAGCCTCGATAATCGTACAGTAAGGTGCGAAGATGGACCGCATATATCTGAGGAACGCTGCTGTCAGAGGTGATGACAATCGTCTGGACCGAAATTACCGTCTAGTATCAAACGAATCTGGCCTCATTAGTCATGACTTACTACCAGAAACTCACCGTCGACGAGCATGATGACATCATCCTTCTTGAAGTAGAGAGTGCTGGGATCTAGGCCTCGGGAGCTTTGGCCGGATGAATCTCCTGAAGCCATGCCTGAGTCGCTAGAGGAATCGATACAGCTGGTTTCCTTATCCTTGTTCCATTGCATCGCTTCGTCGACGATGCCTTGGCCGTATGTTATCTGGCCAGCCGCAGTGCTGGCTTCATGGTCAATTGCATCGGGTTGAAGGTGATCTGAACCGAGCCTTTCAAGTGTCAAAAGGTGATCCACGACGCAAGCGAGAGCTCACGGCATTCGAACCCGGAACATCGACCCGTCTGAAAAATGTCAGCCATAGACATCGATCCTGAGGAGGTGAACAGACGGGAGCGGTCCGTCGATTCTGAAGCTGTGATACTTTCAATTTCTAGGACTCCTCCATGCAGCTTGATCAATTCCTGGAAATAGATCAGCAACTTGACCTAATGCTGAGCCCGAAACAAACCTTGATCAAGGCCAAGCCAATACCAGTCCCCTCATGTGATCTACTGACAGATTGCACTCGGTGGAACCGCTCTCCAATGAGATTAATGTCTGATGCTGGTGGAGCATTAGCAAGATCGAGTGCGAGCGAGACTTTCACACATGGTATGCCAACTCCAGAATCCTTGACCGCGAAGATCGCCTCCGATGGTCCATATGCGAGACTGACCTGCACGAAGCTAGGAAGAGATGCATCAGCTACGGCGAGGATCGTAGTAAGACTGCTGACCCATGCATCGTATACTTCAAGGCGTTACCTGACCGCTTCATTAGTCCATTGCTTTGTCTGAAAGATTGACCTACCGATGAGGTTAAAGATGATCTTCTCCTGCAAAACGCTTCAGATGAGGCCGTCGCGACTCGGACAAACAGCTTACCCATTGATCAGGATCGACAAACGCGTCCCGAGGGGTAAGATCACACTCGACGATGTAGCGCAATTTTGCCTTTCGGCGATTAGCGCTTTTAGGAGAGGACTAACAAGGAGGTAAACTCACTCTTTCCATGGCGCCTCGGAATAATCCCTATTTGACGATCAGCGAGGCTATCGGAGAATAGCTGGACGTACGGCTAAGTCTCTCGTCATGATACCCAAGTTCACCCGTCGGAAGGAGCCCTTCAGTCTTCCGGCTTCTAACCGACTGACGTCCATAAGGGTAGACACCAATCGGGTTCTAGCGGCCAGTCAGAGATGCTGGAAACGAAGAAAGAGGAAACTGACAGTCGTCGCCTGAGCCGAGTATTAGCATTGCACCGGTACTATGTAGGTGGAGAGGTTGGACCTACACATTCCGCCGAGCCATTACCAGCATCTGCTTTTTCGGCCCCTCCGGTGTTTCATGGAGAAGGTCATCCAAAGGTCCAGAGACCAGTGTGAGCGGCGTTCTGAGCTCCTGTCAGTTTACCCAGTCGATGTTTCTCGGACGAATACCCACCGGAGCTCGTGGCTGGACGAAACGAAGTGTCAGCGAAAGCAAACAGTATTCAATAGGGTCGCTCACCTGACATTGGAGAAAAGCAGACTCTATGCCCATCGTGTCAGCAGAAACCAGAATCACTGGGTTGCAGACGAACCTTCGCTCGATCCAGAGCGCCCAGCTCCTCTACTCTTTGTCTTTCGGCTTCATATGACCTGACAGCCGCGATACCCGATGCTAGCTGGAGCCGCAAACTGGGAGGAGGTCAGAGTCAAGAGGGATCTCCCAGCTTATAGGAGGCCTTACTCGTGCTGCAGAGTTATTAGCACTAGTTACTCTTGTCAAGAAGCATGGACTGACGACGAAAGATTGGTAATCATCGTCGAAAGGTCTCCGAATGCTCAACCCAATTACCAGCACCGCTCCCGGGACCCCTTCATCCGAATCATTCGCTATTGGCACTACCAAGGCCGCATTCGGCAGCTCGTCCCACACTCTCACCGGGAAATGCTCGATAAGCGTTGAGCAGTCGTCTACCAGCACGACCCTTCTTGTCTGCAATGCCTCCTTGATCGGCCATTGATCTATCAAGTGCATGTCGAGGTCGTCGGAGGGTGTGGAAGAGCGTGCGACTGGTCCGGAAAGGGTTGAGAAGACCGACATAGTAGGTGAGCTGGTGATGTTGTGGGAGAAAGGGGCAGCGGCGCTGGGGCGACTGTCTCGATTGCGGCTGGTGATTGTGAGGCTGAGCTGAGCTGGGGCCGAAAGGTGATGCTCGGGTACTCCGACCACTCCCGCGAGCTGGAGATTGACCGTGGTCTGGGTCGTTAATTCGGCCTTCATATTTTGGGTGCTAGTGACAGCCGAAGACGAAACGCTTTGTTTGTTATCCTTCTTATCGCCTGCAAGATTCAGCCCTACTCCGCTAGGATTCGCGTACCTGAAGAGTGGTCGACATGGTAGAGCAGCGCAAAAGGAGCGTCTCTTGGATTGCCCGAAAGGATCTCGATGACAGCGGAGTTAAATTCTCGCATCGTTCGAGCAATGGCTTGTAGAGTCAGCCTTCCCCTACGGACATCAGACTTTATTCACAGGTCCTCTCCCCCATCTCCCTGACCGTAGCCAGCCGCCGTTCCGCTAAAACCTTTTTTGTCGTCTCAATCGTCGCGTTCCACATCCCTCCCACGGAGCCGTCCTCCTGCAGAACCGGCACCCACATCCAGCTGTGATATACTTCGAACGTGCCCGTGCCTTGATGTGGGAGTTGCTTGAATAGCAGGAGATCTTAAGGGAGGTTAGCATTCGATTAAGCCCTCTAAGCGCGAAATCTACCGTCTTCTTTGTACACCGGTGTCCCGCCAAGGACTATCTCGGCAAGGGGTCCAATCGAGCTCCAAATCTCTAAGGTGGAGTCATGAGCAAGAGCTGTTTACTGAAATGCTGACTTACCCGCCCAGGCAGTCGGACCAGATTGGCCGAAGATGTCGGGATGTTTGTGGATGACCTGGGAGAGGCATCAACGGGCCGCCACCAATCGAAGAGGCATACTGACATCCGCATAAGGTGTGTTGTAGATGAGAGTCATTTCTTTGCCCCACCACAAGCAGCATTGATGCGGATAATGCATGATCAGGGAGACTGCCAGATGTCAGCAAGCTTTAATGCAAGTGACTGACCGATTATTTTTAGACTCTGCGGCCATTGCTCCCTCGGACCTAGAGGGGTCTGGCTCCAATCCTTCGTCCGTAGCAACTCGTGCACATTCAATGCCTTGCCACGACTATCTGTGCCTGCTTGATTCTGCCGGTGCCGTGTGACTGTACCGTCCCTGTTGAAGTAGATCGGTCGAGCCGGATCGGAGATGCCATCAGGGGGTGTGGAGAGGTCGAGAGCCATGACTTCCTCCGTTGGTGTACGGATCTTCCCAGCACCGAGAAAGTTCCCAGTTGTTGAAGCGATCGGCAATTGGTTCGCGTATGAAGTTATACCTAGTGATGGAAGCACTGTCATTCGCGGTAAAAGCGAGGAGTAAGCCTCCTCCTTCTCACTTCGGAGCGCTGAATCTGTGAAAGTCTCCGTGTGCGGAGCCTCTTCAACGGTATTGGTCTTTTCCGCTGAGGTGATCGGAATGGTACTGCGGGGGGTGCTGGTGATAATGACGAAAGTGTGGGTATCCAATTTTGTTCTACTTCCCCCCCGTCCATTCTGCCAGATCGGCATGCTTGTCTTTGTGAGCTCCAGCGTAACCCTTGACGGCTGGATCAGGTCCATGATCAAGGTCGAGGGTGCGAGGAGTTTCGTTCCTGCGCCTTCAATGCCAGTCGCCGACGCCGATGCTGACATCGGATCGGACAGAGCTGATTCATCCTCATATGGATTCTCGGGCTCCCAGAAACCCTCAGGTGCGACAGGATGAGATGGGTCGCCCTCGGCTGTCGGCGAGAGAGCGCCGGCCCCATCTGCGTCATGGTCGACCGGATGAGGATTGGAGTCTGCGCTTGCCGATAATGGAACTCTACTGGGTCCAGGGATGTCACCGACGAATTGGCTCGAGACGGATTTGACCATTGAGATTGGTCCCAGCTCCCTTCCCCTAGCAGCCCGAGCACCGCTTAGCCAATCACCAAATTCCCTCGCTCCATCTATACTCAAGCATTCCAGCAGTCTTCTCCCTTGAACTAGGTTTTGCCATTTCCCGTTGGCCCATATAGCATCAAAGGGGAACAACTGGCTATGTGTGGAGCGAGTGAAGGGAAGTTGGTCATCTTTCGGTAGTATGGGAAGATCATCGCGTTCGTCCGTCTCGACAGCTGGAGGGATAGGAGCGATGAGGACAAAGGTGGGGTAGGGGTACGCCTAGAACGGGTTGTCAGCATTGACAGTAGATTCGCTTAAAACACCGATCACCTCCAAGTACTCGCGAGGCAGGCTGGTGACGTCGAGTCGCGAGCCGTTTAGCATCTTCAGTCGGTCCAATCCAGCGATCTATGAGTACAAGGGGAATCTGACAGAGCCTTGCCCCGCTCTACACGACGAGCACGTCGAAAACGCGTACAGTAATATGGTTTCGTCAAATGAGTTTAGTGGCTGCGAAAAGGCACCACCAAAACGGGACCTTTTCCGGGAATCGGCGCAACTTCTCGGCAAGTCTCGCTCACGGTCCTGATGCGTCCTAATGCTTCCAAAAACATTCGGACCGGAGGGGGGATCGAGGTCTAGCGCTTCTGTCGACTGAGCCAAAATCTGACCACTCTGTCAGGCTCTGAGACCTCTTTTGCAAACCACCCCCCAAATCCAAGGCGTTGATGGTCGTCAAGCACACAAGTCGGCTGATGATGGCGGCACCTTGGATCCCCTTGATATGCTCCCTCTACTCCGCAATCGCTAATGAATCATTTCCGCCCCAGGCTTACTGTTTGGTGCTAAAGTACATCATGGCATCAACTCCCGGAACACCAGTCAAACGCAAGCGTCCTCCAGCTGATCCGCCGACACCTCCCAGCACCCCTGAAGAGTCCCCGCTCCTGTTCATCGGTCGACCCTGCTGTCCCCCATTCGTCTTCACAACCGAAGGCCGCCTGTCGAACACAAACATCGAATGGCTCAAGACTGCCGATCTGGATGAGCTGGATTATCTGAAGGAGAAGGCTGAGGAAGCTATCTGGTTTAGATCAGGAGGGAAGAGGCGAAGAGAAGAGGCGATTTTGATGGGAGAGAAGGAAATTGTGGAGATGACGGTTTCGGATGACGAGACGATACTGCCTAGCAATCATTCGAACCAAGTGGCGGGATTCGCCGGCTGGACGAAAGCACAAGAAAAGGCTTTCTGGCACGGACAGGTGAGTACCCTTCTGTCAGCTCGACCGACACTGATCCGCCTTTACGAGTAGCTTCAATATGGCGAAGGACAAAATTGGCCCAAAGTGGTGAAGATGGTGAACAAAAGTATTCCTGGGTCCAAGAATTCGTCGAAGGTGAGCCGGGTGATGCCGTCGGAATCACACAGCGTCAGCACAGGTGGCGCGAGTTGAGGCAAGACTTCATCAGTAGCTGAGACAACCCATTTGCGTGGTAGACATCAGAAATATCAATCTGAGGCACCTCCGATATATCGGGGCGATCTAGCTTTTCACTGACACCGGCTCCGCTCCCATCTGAAGACGGGGGTCAAGACAGCCAAGCAGCTTCAGCCATGATTTTGTACGCACAATCCTTGGTGACTTGAGCAATGGGCACTGATGTGTACGATGACTTGACATCCAAGGCTTGCAGAGACGCCTTAACCGGGTTCGGCGCATCTAAAATATCTTTCAATCGTATCAGGACCGTATCCAGCGTGGAATCCTGATGTCTCACATCGGACAGCTCTTCGACTGGAGATCGAATCAGACAGGATCTGTATAGCACGCGATGGAAAGGCTCACGAGTGCGACCCTTTCTTTCGACAGCTATACCATGCGGCCGGCATCTCAACGAGGTCCCAGCAGATGAAAGGCAAGTAGGTCCCTTGCTCGTCAGCCTAAAGATGCTCAGATGACTCACTCCATCCGATCTTGATCATAAGGATGATCAGCATCTCGACCGTCGACTGGAGACATTACCTTTTGGATCGCTGACGTCACGATCATTTAGCTAGGTTCAACCACCTCAAAATCACTGACCAATAGGAATGACAAATTGGTTGATGAATGCTACTGGATCAACCACGATTCTCAAGAACTTGCTTACAAGCCAGATTGCCACACACATCCCATCCCGGTCGACCTCTGTCCCATCGCCAGCACTTCGCTAGGATACTGCCCTAAAAGCGGATTATACCCCCAATAATACACGACTCCGAAGAGTATCAAGAAGGCAATAGCCGCCTTGGAGGCGGCGTTGACGTGATCGCCATGACTAGCGATACGGGTCGCTGCACTCGACCCAATAGCGCATGCAAGGTTGATGCTGCAAGCGAAGGAGCCGAGGATGAGAACCCTACGACGTCCGAGATGTTGGGAATGCCAAGTACCTATCAAAGCATCAACGAGGACGGCAGCGGAAGCGACGAGGCTGTACGGCAATTAATGGAGGACGCAAGAAAGCAGCTGATGTACGTCATGACAAGCTGATCGCGTATACCAGAAACGCCACCTAAGGCCGCTCATCAACATTGCAAACGCTGAAGGTTCATGAAGCATACCCTGCTTATACAGAGCCAGCAGCTCATTCCAGTGTCAGGTCAGATAGGCGGTCGATGCTCGACTTACGAAATACGTCCTGTCCATATCCAACCATGAGTGGGAGAATTTAAAATCAGAACGCCGAGCACTGTTAAACAGTCTCCGCTTGTCTTGTGTGTTGAGTTAGCTTCATTGTCAGGACCTCTTGGACCTACTTGTTCGAAGACGCCAATCATCACGGCTGTCCGATCGAGATCAAGATCGCGCCCATTGCTTGGAGTGAGACGACTGACCGGGCATAATTCGGTACCTCGCCGAACGAGTCTTCACAAGAGCATGGTAGTCACATCTCTTCGGGTTCGTTACGATCGAAGCCTTGATCTGATACAATTCCAGTTCGACAAGAGGCGTAGAGACGCCGTCACCGTGATACCTCTCCAATATCTCTCGAACCCGATCGCGATATCAATGAGCGTACTGCCTGTCTCGTCGTATTAGCTGGATATCTGGTGATCTTCTGGTGATCAATATCGGGATCTGACCCACCAGCGAGGCGATTCGGGGAGGAAGAGTACCGCGGAAGCCAGGATGTTACTATGCTAGTAGGGTCCAAAGAGCTTCTCGTAGTCCACCTTACGGAAATACCATCCGACTGCGCGTCGTACGATATGACAGTGAGGAAAGATAGAAGCGCAACTTTGCGACGGACGCACAAGATTATGGGAATTCGCCAAGCCAAATCGCTCGCAACCTACCCGCGGATCAAGCGCGCTTTCTCAATGACATCCTGTTCGACTCTCAAGTATGTGTTCTCACCTTGGAAGTACCGATACTGAATCCGGTGGCTAGGCAGCTACCGAGGACTATGACGGATCAGCCGGAAAGATCCACAATGTAGAATGTGTCTTACTCCAACAGCTATCGTAGGCGTATCAGTTCAGCTCAAGTCGGAGTGATCAAGTATTCGTGTACATATTGAAGAGTCCTGATCGATCGAGCTCGACATGAGCAAGATTCGTTTGTCTGCATATCATTCGCAACATACCAGTCAGTCTACCTCTGTCTGGCGGTGGACCCAGCTCATTGATATAAGGTGGTGCCGCTGTCACAAGTCAGCCTCGCCACATCCACCGTAGGATCACTTCACCTGGTTGGATCATTCCCATGCGCGCCACAGAGGAAGCGACCCGCTAACAACATCCCGATGCTCCGTGCGAAGGCGATCAAATCCGTCCCAAAGAGGGAGAAGACCGAGCCTCAATCCCATCGTGTCGAACATTGCTCTCAAGATTGAAACAGGACCAAAGGTACAGATGAACATACCACCCCGAAAGTGGTCAGACTAATCATCATTGAGGTTCTGAGCGATGACATACTAGAATAGGTCCGAGCCAGAAGGTAGCACATGCTGCGATCGGCCACATCATAGGAGAGGAACATCCGCTCGGATCAGCTACTTTGATACGGTTATTGAAGGCCACGAGGCTTTACCACCTATAAGGACTGTCAGTGCCGCGGTGACGGGGTCAGTCGTGCGAGCACTTGAACCTTACTCTGGTGAAGCATGAATTTTGAGGTCGGCTTCTCCTCGTCCATCAGTGAACCTAGGAAGATGTGCCGCCTTCGTGGTGGAGTTGTTTGTAATCCAGAAAATGGATACTGTCGGCAGTGCGAAGCTGCAAGATGAAGATATGTAAAATACTCAATGACGAATTGCCATACGTTAAGCTTTTCCCTCGCGAGGATGATCTTGCTTCGCATCCACACGAAGGACATCTCCTTCATCCGGATGACATAGCATCGTTGAACGATGGGTTATGTCAAAGTGCGTCATCGAGCCTCATCACAACCTAGGTCAGTATCGTCCTTCATCAGGTGAGCCCTGAATGTTAGGACGAAGTGCATGCAGCCCATGACTCCCCCTTCGTACCTCGAAGTCCCTGTAAAAACCCGCCATGAAATTTTAAAAAGGAAATCTGTATCCGTCCGCCAAATCCGCGCCGTGCTCCTATCCAGACGCCTTAAACACTTTCCTTCTGCCATTGAGTCCTGAGCTGTCCAACAGCCGCGAGAGTCCCAAACACAGCGGTGTAAAGCGGGTTGGTCCAAAGCCCACCGATAGTCGACCAGTGCATAGTGAGCGGCGCGTAACCCCTATTTACCCATTTCATCAGCTTAGGCTCCGTGATACTTGATCCAGACTCACGAGTTGACCACCAACGCGTTCCTCCAGCTCGACCAATCCTTTCTGAGAGTCTTCACCTCCTCAGTCTGGACTTGAGACGACGTGGACGAAGTAGCTGCCTTTTCCGCTGTGGCCGCGGTATCTTGGAGTTCGTAACCGTCTGCTGCGGAAGGGGTGACGGTTGGCTTGGCAGCGCGTAGAGCGCGAGTGCGTGTGTTGAGCGAGGTGTAGGTATTTCGGATCTTGTAGATCTCAAGCATGACATATAGTCTATCCGCACCTTTCTGTCAGTCGGAGGAAGGAAATGTTTAAGGGTGACCTACGCCCAGAACCTGACGCTGAAAAGCTGGGCGATACCCATCCCTCTCGGAGTGAGGGACACGACTCCCTTACTACCGAGCCAAGCGAGGTGCTCGAGCGGGTAGTAGCATAGGAGGGCGATGATCTGAGCGGTCGGCAGGGCTTTTGGACCGCCAAGATAGGTCGGAAGGCGCTTAACGTTGAGCAGTGATGCGAGGGATGCGAGCGGTTGCGGGTGAAGAGCGAGAAGGTATTGGATGATCGGCAAGAGACCTAAAGATATCGTCAGTTCCGCTTCCCGATTTCAACATCAGACTGATGCGGTAAAGGGAAAGGAGGCTGACCGAACGCCCGCATGATCACCCTTGCGTCTCCGATACTACCAGCCGCCTTTGCCCATCCTTCAGCGAGTTTGATCAATCCATTCCCATTGTATCCCTTTGTCGAGAGACGAGGGTGAGCTTGTCGGAATCTTGCTAATCCAAGCAGGAAAGCGATGACGAGAGGCGAAGAGTACTGCGCCAGCATGAGGGACGCATCGAGACCCGGAATAGTGGAGGTCAACTTGGTGAGCCGGGCAAGGAGCACCTTTGGCGAGTTGTATGGTGTAGCGAGCTTCGACATCGCGAGGTGATTGATTTCCGCTGGCTTTTGGACTGATTTCCAATCGACGTCTTGCCTTAGGCGTGTAGATGTTGAAAGGGGTTTCCGCTTGATAAACGCAACATGAGAGCGGAAATCTCCAGCGCGTCCCCCCCTACTCCCTACTCCCAGTTCGACCGGTAAAACATCTTAGCCGGAGAAGTAGTGTTCTCCATATTGGACCGCCACTCAATGGAGATAGCTCAATCTCCGCATCGGAGATGATATTCCGAAGGCGGACGTTTCGATTTGTACGAACAGCTCACTGTACTCTTAAATTATAGTTGTAGACATGTCTCGCGTTACTCCATCCCTTATACGAGCAGTATCTGCTGCGAATACCATTCCAGTGGCTCGACATGCCTTTCCCCGAACTGTGGCTCACGCGGCGAGGAGTTTCGCCAGCACCAGTCGATCTCATTTTGCCGCCTCGCTACCACCCGCAGCGGTCTTCGCTACTGGACTTCAGGTGCCTCCAAGCCGCTTCAATGATCCCGGGCCATCAAATAGACAGCAAAGTGAGTTGATGTTTTTCGTATATAGATATCTTGCTGAAATGACCCAGAACGCACCATGTTCATCCAAACCGAATCCACACCAAACGACAACTCCCTCAAATTCATCCCCGGCGTACCCGTCTCCACAAACGGAACCCAAGAATTCCTCGATCTCCGTTCCGCCCTCCCTTCTCCACTCGCCACCCGCCTCCTCACCATAGACGGTGTTACAGCCGTCCTCTTCGGTCCAGATTTCGTCACATGTTCAGTAGACGATCCCGTCCAATGGTCGATCCTTAAACCCGAGATCTTCGCTACCTTGATGGAACATTTCTCGTCCGGAGCGCCGTTGTTCAAAGAAGGTCAGGAAGGGGATGGTGCGGAGGATACTCGGATATTGGATAGTGATTCCGAGTTGGTGGGGATGATCAAGGAATTGTTGGATACTCGTGTCCGACCTGCCATTCAAGAGGACGGGGGGGATATAGAGTATCGTGGGTTTGAGGAAGGGAGTGGGTTGGTCAAGCTCAAATTGAAAGGGAGTTGTAGAGGGTGCAGTTCGAGTAGTGTGACTTTGAAGAATGGGATTGAGAGAATGTTGATGCATTATGTCCCGGAGGTCAAGGGGGTTGAACAGGTGAGTCTCGGATCTGACTACCAAGCTCAAGAGAGTTACTGACTGAGTCTAGGTGCTGGACGAAGAGGAGTTGATATCGCTGAACGAGTTTGCTAAGCTCGAAGCGAGGCTAGAGAAGAAGACGCAGCAGGACAAGAAGGCTGAGTAAGTGACGATGTGCTTTGCGCCGTAGCGTCAAAGCCGTGAGGTTGACTTGTGGTGTTTCGCAGTATGAGTCAATACATGTCGCATTAGATGCACAGTCTAGCGGAAGTTTCAGTTCAGATCCCGCGCACCATCCCGCTTATCTCCCTTCGTCTTTTGATGATTCTTGATCTTTTCGCAACAATCACCTAGGCATTCATTTCTTTAGGGATGTTTTCACTATCACACTTTAAATCTTTTCTTTGTCTAAGGGCAAAACGTCGAACTCCCTCCCTCGCAGTCCAAAAACGTACACCGATCCCAACACCAAGCGATCTAAAAAGGAATCAATCATAGCAATCACTGACCAGACCTCAAAAGTCCTTTCAGAAGTTACCGATCCGACGAAGAAGCTCCCAAACCGTCTTCCCTCCATCGGCGAGTGTCACCTCGAAAGGTCGATCCTCGGGCCAACCATTCACGGGCGGACGAAACGTTGTTCACCCCATGCGAAGTTGCTTGGCTGGAAGGGGGAAGGTACCAATGGGTCTGGTTGAGACAGCCGAGATGGCCTTATAGGGGTCAGCAGGTTCTGTTGGCTTGCGTCAGCGCTGGGAAAACAAGTTCGGGTTTATGAGTACTTGCGGCTGATTGAGTGGTACTGGTACTTGCGCGACGGGACTTATGGAGTTTGGTAGGCGTACTATGGGCAGCAGTGGTGGCGGTGCGAGCAGTGCTGTTTTTGGGCGGTCGAGAGGTACTGGCCGTGCGGTCGGCGCCGGGTGAGCGTGAGCGGTAGTGGCAGCTCGAGCAGTGCTGGCGGGACGAGCAGTAGTTGCGGGAGCAGCGGCTTTTGCTGGGCGGACGGTGGCACTACTCGCAGGCTGAGATGTCCCCGCGCTCGTCGACGTGGTCGCAATACTTCTCGCGACGTACCCCTTGGGCACCTCTTTGACCTTGGGCGGGGAAAGTGGCACGTAGGGCGGTACCCTATCGGGTTTCAGCACAATCTTCAGCGTGGGGTTGGGCTCACTTGACATGGCTCGATGAAAACCCGTCGAAAGCATGGCTATCCTCTATGAGTCACTTCGCATGTCGTTTAATCCACCTAGCCCAGACTTCCTGCTGGTGCCCTTGGAGTTTCCCATTCTCGATCTGTTTGTTCGGGAATGGCTATTTTGATGGGGATGAAGTATTCGGTTCGTTCCCCTCGGCGAGATGGTGGAGGATCACAGCGAGCTCGTTCGGTACTGGCGACGGGACGAGGACGATAGCCTTTAATCGTGAGTGACATTTTTAGTTCATCTAGACGAGCTGACCGAACAGGCGTAGATCACGCCTTGACCGGGTCGATATTCGAGCGCCTCTAAGATCCACTTCCTCCCGCATTCGCCACTGAAGCTGTCAGCACCATTTCCCACTAATACCGCGCGCGCCTAACAAGAGCTTCCTGAGCGCTCACTATCGAGGTTTGGGAGCTTGTTCGTGAACTTGAAGAAGGCGTCCTACCTCAAATAGATTAGCTGAGACCCAGCAGGAAGAAACCAATAGACTCGCTTGGAAAGTCGCTTCCTGTTGGAAGTGCTTCCTGTACCCGTCCCATTAGGATTCGTGTCTCTTTCCGTCTTTACAATCGCAGAGATCTACCTCTTGATGACGCAGACTAAGCCTGTTAGCGAAGAAGGATGAAGACGGAGGGGATGAAGGTGGCTGCAAGTGAGAAGCGCTGTTGAGGGAAGCCAATAATTCATGGGAGAGGAGATCTGGGTACAGGGAGACTTACAGAGGTGTATTCGAAAAAAAGTGTCTTGAAAAATCCCATATTACTGGATGAAAAGGTACGGTCTTGTCGACCTTGTCCAGAAGCAGATTGTACACGGAACCTGGAAACGCAGTTGAACCGGATGTTATAATTCTTACTCCTTATGTACCCCAGCGAGGGGCAACATCGTCCGTCACATTGCATTCCAGTTCTCGGCCAACCATTTCCAGAAATTAATAGGATTCAGCTCCCATTCCCGACGTAGCCGAAAGATTTGCCCCCCTCCCACATAACCAATTGAATACACCAATTAGCGCATCCTCCGAAAATGACCAGTGGCAAAACCACTAATCAACCCGCCACCTCATTCATGATCCGTTATCCCTTGCATCAGAAAATGGTGACGTCGACCCTCCTCGTGAGTTGTGTGTACACCAGTGACTGGACGTTGTGATCTCGTCTGGAGAGTTGTGATCCCAAGCGGGGAAACATCACGTGAAGTAGTTGGCGATAAGGAGAGGGAGAGGGAGAGGTGGTTAAGTAGGCCGTGAGGATGCACAGATTTCTCTTACCATTCTGCATGTCGCCCACTTCACTCGACACCGTGCAGCACTCCAAACCCGATTTATCGACTAAACTACCTCGACTGGATGCTTTCTACATCATGGGCCTATTCTCGTCGGAGAAGAATAAGAAACCTTCGCCACAAGCTCCGCCACCACCCAAAGCTCAATCCATCGTCCCCACCAAACCCGCTTCTGTCGCGCCGAAAGGCCCAACCATCTCTCCCAGACCTCCAACAGTCGTCGCAACCCCCGCATCGGTGGTATCGGCTCACACTCTGACCCCTGCTAAAGCAGCGTCCGTTGCTGCATGGGCTAGCGCCTCCGCCGTTGGAAACCCTGCCACCCCCTCCATCTCCCCATCCGAATCTATCTCTTCCATCCGAATCTATCTCTTCCATCGGAAACCGTGCGTCCAAGCGTCAGATCCAGCGGAAGACTCCGACAGGTCAAGTCATCTATCGCCAAGCGGTACCAGCTATGTCCGTACCTGATGACCTCCTCAACGGCCAAGCGTGGTTCAGCACGAGTAGTACGAAGCGATACCGCCTTCCCGATGTAAGTCCCCGACCCATGTCCCCTAACTCCCTTCCTTTCCCCGTCTTCCTCTCATCCCCCTCCTCCTCCCGGCGTCGTTCCCGGGAACCTGAGCTGACATTTGGTGTCGTCGTAGGGAAGCTGGGAGACCCGAAGCAACAAGTTCCACGTAATGCAGCAGAAGACCAAGGACGGAGGAGTCCGGAGCTCAAGCACTTGGCAGGGAGGGATGAAGGAGGAATGCGCCCGTCAACTCTCAGGGCAAGGGATAAGCGGGAAGACGGGCAAGTGGTGAGCTGAGCAATGCTTGTGCGGGGGAATAAAATTGGGGTTTTCAGTGAGGAAGTAATAATTGAATGCATACTTCTTGATCGACTTTCTTTTACATACACTCCACACTGCTGCCTCGCAAGGCCTCACTCCCCTAAAGCCACTGCGCACCGTTGTACGCCCTCGCCGCAATGATCCCCACTGTCCCAACTCCAAGGCCGGCAACCCACCTAGCCCATCCCTCACCACCACCACCTCCATAACCGATCGTAGCCTTCGACGCGAAAGTGTGCTGACCGACCGCGATACCAAAGAGGTCGTATGCGATGCAAGCAGCGAAGCTGAGCGGGGTGGTGAGAGCGACGAGGGGTGCGACGATCGATGTGGCGATCTGGATACGGTTACTGGGCGCCAACTTGGTGAAGAACCCTGCAGAACCGTTGTGGACGACGTCGAGGATACCGCTGAAAGGCGGAATTAGCGTGGATCATGGCTGCTATGAGGGAGACTTACATCCCGGCAAAGGTGATGGCGTTGATGTTGGTGAGCCTGGATTGGTAGGTGTTTGGGTTCTTGGTGCGGAGGGCAAAGACGTAGTAACACTGTGCGGCAGTGTTCAAGCACACAGGTATCATCGAACCTTTGAGGTTATCCGCGTTCTTTGACAATATCAGCGGAGTATTTCCCAGTGGGCGTTTAGGAAGCCGACGTACCCAGAAGAACATCCAGATACCGATCATGACATTCCCCCAAGCGTAGTAAGGTGCGTATCGGACCAAACTGCTCTCGACCTCATTATCGGCACGGTAGAACTCTCTGATCCAGAGGAGGTGGATGATCTGTTGCATCGAGAAGAAACCTCCGATCGCGTAGGGGTGAGGGGCGAATGAACCTGGGTTCTTGTTGTGGATATCCTCCATGTTGGGGGAGGAGATCAAGATCCCATACTGCTGAGCGAGGAAGTTGAAGCTGAAGTCGGAGCTTCAATTGAGCCAGGAAACCAGGGAAAGCGCATGAAGGTCGACTCACACGTATGAAGCGGGGACGATGATCCTGGCTGTCGATAATGATACACCCATATTGGCTAGAGGTGCGTTGGATCTGACGATCTGCTGGTTATCGGATGTGACGGGTTGAGGTAAGAGAGGTTCGTTTGAATCGCTCAATTGAGGCATGATGGGGGAGAAGCGAGACTGGATGCATGTGAGTCAAGTAGTTCCTGGTTTGGGTGATATCCGGGCTTGGCAAGTGAATCAGGTGACCGAAGCCGAAGGGACGCCTCAGTGACGAACATGGTCGAGGACCGCGGATGCTGAGATCGAAAGGTAAGCCAGATCGAAATCCGGCAAAGATCTTATTCGTCGGCGCCGGCCGCTTGAGTCCCAGTTGTGGCATCGTATTGTGGCACTATGTGAATCTTCCAAGTCATAGCGCTTGTCAACTTCTCAAAAGCATCCGGAAGGACGACGCACACCATCAGGTGGGGTGATTCTAGGCCCCAGCATCGTATAGCAAAGGTTCAGAGTATCGGTGAGCGCTCTCGACCTTCTCCATACGGAGTACAGCCTCTAGGGATTTATCCGGTATCAGGTACGGTAGCCTTACGTAATGAGCGTACCTGACGGTTTCTTTCCCTTTCGTCTTCGCGTCATCCTAAATTGATGAATGAATATCGCATATTGGATGAACTCTAAGCTCAACATCGTACTAACAGCCTTTAGGACCTACAGAACCACCCTCAATACTGTCGCATCATTTCCTCGATTCTTTGCCTCGTCAAGGAAACTATCATCAAACTCATACATGGGTGACAATATAATCAAGCTAGCGCTCCTCCCCCTCTCCTTGTCCAGGGTACTGACGGGCGACTCAGCTTCTACGCGGGACAGCCACCGCTCAACCGGCTCTCTTTCCATCGTCACTCCGCGGAAAAGATTAAGAGGCATCTCGAGTCGAAAGATGCGGGCATAATAGCGCAACATGCATCACAGCGGAGTAAGCGGGGCGGGGCTATCGAGAGAGTATTCAGTCAAATTGTATAAAAGTTTGATAAGCGGATGATTGAATGGGAGCGTTTGTGCCGGCCCTTCAATCCACGTCGTACCCGACACAGCCTTGATTCCATAGAAAATAATGGCTGTTGTTCAACCATTCATCAAGTTGCTCGCAAATCAAGTTGGTCTGCTCATGAGTCGTAACTACTCCATGTTATCGATCCCTTTGGCATTTATCATCGCGTTCGTCTCATTCCCATTGTTAAATAAAATCGCTCTTTATATCTCCACACGTCGCCTTGGTGTACTACCGTGATGGCTGACCCACGGATTGGATGTGGAATGCCCCGAAGTTCTAGGCCATTTCGTTGTACAACAGGCACCGCCAAACTGATGAGAAGGAAATATGACATGGCCGATTTTGCTTTGCTCAAAGCTTGGCCACGGAGCAGTCCATGTTGAGAGGAACATTTGGATGGAGTTAGAGCTCGTAAGGTCAAACGAGATGATAGCGAGATTATCCCTTTTGGGATCCTCTTCTTCCTGTACATGCCGGGCGGGGTCCCACTAATCATGCGTATCCTTACTCAGATCCTTTTCACCGCCTCGCAACATCCAACAACCTCCTAGCCTTCCTCCTCTCCCCTTCCTCAACCCTCAAACCATCAAGCATTCGTACCTTCGGACAAGCAGCCATGATCAACCCTCTATAAACGAGTCGTTTAGAATACCACTCATCAGGTAGAGCATGGCGGAAGGAAGCGTCGAGTGATGCCCATTCTAGTGCTGCTGCTCGAGTGGGAGGGGCGGGTGGAGCTATGGTGGCTGTCGTGATGTTTCCGAATGCTGGTGGTTGGGCTCGTATGGGAGATACAGGGTCAGGGGAGGCGTGCGAAGTAAGGAGGGGCAGGTAGAAGCCTAGCGTTGAGGGGTTCATTCTGCTCCTATCAGTCTTGCTCTTTCTCGTTCAAGATAGCAAACATACCTCAGATCAACCTCTTCCAATCCAATCAATCCTTTCAATCCCTTGACGACTCCCGTACTTCCACTCCCGCCCAATCGATTCCCGACGACGGTCAATTTTCTCAACCCGCTCAACCCGCGCAGTCCATCAACATTATCCAGGAAGTTGTAATTCAGATTCAAGATCTTCATGTTCGGCATATTACGACATGTGGATGAGGGTAACGACGAGAGCTTGCAAGCTGCTGCTTCGAGGTAGACGAGCGAGTACAGCGGTCTACTCGGGAAGAAGGTGTCAGACAGTAGATTACCTGGTAGCTATCAGCGTGATGATTCTGGTTGATGCGTGGACTTTACCAGAGATGTACAGCCGCTTCACACTCTCCAGTAGCTTCCCTTCGAGCCGCAATCCACCAGCCCGCTGAGACCGCAATGACAGGTTCTCCAGCCGTCCGCTGCTGCTTCCCAGAGTGGTCAGGCGATTTCCATCGGCGTAAAGCGTTCGAAGCTTTGGGAAGCGGGAGAAATCCAGGGTGGAGAGATCGTTATCGTTCAGTTGGATAGTCCGGACACAGAGCATTGGTCGAACGACTTCGAGGTGCTCGAGCTGATTGCGATCTATTCCTGATCAGGTCACCGCGTCGAAAACGAGAGGGATTGACTCACCTAGATTGACCGAGGCCACTGCGGATAACCGATGCAAGTCAATGATCGTGGTTATCTGGTTGTTCGCCAAATTAAGCGATTCGAGCTTTTGCCTGCACCTCTCATTAGTTCTGCACAAAGCTGTGAATCAATCAGGACATACCACTTGACATTCCCCAGGTCAAGCTTCTCAATCCGATTCCCCACCACACTCAACTTGATCAAACAATTCATCTCCCCTATCCCACTCAAATCGCTAATCCGATTCCCATCCGCCTTCAACTCCCTAAGATATCTCAAACATTCCAACTCTACTCCCCATCAGTGTCGTCCCTCAAATCAGCTTGTGCCGAAGTAGACTCACGAGTAACGTTATCGAGGTGATTCCGACTGATATCGAGATACTGCAAATTCCTCAAATGATCGACACTCGTCAAGCTCGTCAACCTGTTCCCGGCGACGTGTAGGGTCCGAACTCCATTGGGTATCCCAGAGAGGTAGGTGATCTTGTTATCGTCCCTAACCCCCATCTCAGCTCGAGCCAGAAAAACAGAAAGTATAGAGGACAAACAAGATAATCTCGTCGAGTTCCGGTAAGAACTCCTTCAACCTCGCCACGCTATCCGCTCCTTTTCCGCGTAAGTTGAGTGATCGAAGATGATCCCACCATGGTTCGGAGCCGTAGACATCTGTGATGAGTTGGACGAGGCGGTCATGTGTCACACCGAAAGAACATTCGGTTAGGAAAGTCGCATCTGCTGCTGAACGTTTTCGGCCCGCTCGAACTGGTGGGTCGTATGACTCGTCAGGTTCGCGAATGAAGGTCGGCTCAATTGGTCGAGGTGGTTTTGACGGTGTTTCATCGTTCAGACCTGTCTCCATCAGCCATCTTGACTGAAAGCCAAAGTAGGGCTGTCAACTCACTCAACTCCTCCATATCCCCCAAAATCCCCTCAATCCGCCTAGTCCGTGCGCTAGGCATCCAAATCTTCTCCCCACTCGGACCAACAAACAAAGCCCCCATTTTCCCAGTCTTCTTCCCATCGGAAAAGCTTACACTCCGCTTACTCCCGCTATCCCCTGCAGCGGGAGTGACGGACTCATGCCATCCTGTTCGCTTCTTTGGGCCAGCAGCTGGTGTGCCGCTATTTGCGTTTCGGAGGGCTGAGCGGATGGGTCGGAGTGAGCCTGAGGTGGGGAGGGGGGTAAGGATCGCTGGAGCCGAAGCGGCGTGGACTGGGACGGGTCTGTGGGGTGGAGAGGCTCGTTTCGCCTCTTCAATGTTGGAGACGTGTTCCTCGTCTCCCTCTATCCGAGTCGTATCGTGATTGCCTGTGATGTCGGCCTTCAAAGCCGAACTCGAACCCCTCGTTCCGACTATCGGAAAAGCCTCCTTCAAACTCTCCATTCCAGCAAAAACATCCTCACTCTCCTCACTACCCCCACCCACCCTACTCTCACCCGCTTCATCCACCCTACCCAAACCCTCTTTGACCCACCTCATCTGCTCCTGGTCATACCTCATCTTCCCGACTTTCTCGGGGACAATCCCCTGAACATCTCCAGGACGGATGACACGCGGACCTACACCTGGACCGGGATGTTTCACGAATGAAGTGGAGATTGTCGTCGAGGTCGGGAAGGTGGTTGAGGAGACGAAGCGAGCGAGATCATCAGCGTTGATGTCGCCTCGGATTGGTGATAGGGGCGCACTGCTCGTAGTCGCTACCACTGGAAGGTGAGATCCAGGTTGAGCGGAAGATATGTACTTCGGTCGATCGTCCCCGCTATCTTGCTCGGCGACGCGTTTGACCTCTTCGCTCGCGCTTAATCGCCTCAACGTCCGACGTGGACTGGGACCGGTCCGACCTTTACCTCTCACTCGACTCTCCCAATCGCTCGACTCGGAAATTTCGCGGGCTTTGATCTTCGCCATGAGCGCTTCTGCTTCGCGGAGGTAGCCCGAAGAGGTGGTCGAGGGGTTCGAGCGGTGTGTCCGACGGGCTAGGTCAGGAGGTGGCGAAGGCGAGGAATCTTCGGCAGTTGGTGAAGGCGGCACAGCGGGATAGTCGATAGTCGGACCTTCTGCATTCAGAGTCAGCTTTATGAACCGAGCGGAACAGCTCACGCACCCTCACTCTGATCCTCACTCATGCTCGCAGTGGTCGTACTCTCCACCTCCCTCCCTCTGATCCTCTCCAACATAGCTCGTCCCTGTGCTCCCCAGTCTCTCACCCCCTTTCTTCTCAGCGGCAGTTCCGACTCCACTTCGTCACTCCGACTCCCACTCTGACACCCACTAGTAGTCGTACTGACCTCCCTCCCTCTAATCCTCTCCAGCATAGCCATCCCTTGCGCTCCCCAATTCCTCACTCCTCCTCGTCCACCTTGTCCATCCTGTCTACCCGGCGATGAAGGGCTCATCCTCATCCTCTTCGAACTCCTCATATCGCTCCCTTCACTCGAAGCAGATGCGGAGGCCGGCGGTAACCACTCTTTTAGATTCTCAGCGTTTGGAATGGAGGTTGGAGGTGGAGAAGGGGAAGGTTCAATAGCGATCGAGTCAACTAGGGCGGAGAGATGTTCGCGGGTGTAGGTGTCGTATGTTGATCGGAAGAGGCGAAGAGGAGGTTTGGAGGGGGCTCGGGTAGAGGATTCCTGCCGGGTTCGGGGTTGACGGCGAGATCGATCCGGAAGAGTCGAGTGAGAGGGTTCGCCGCGGCCTTCGAACGGTTCTGAAGGAGGCTCGAAAGGAGGTTTGTTCCGGGTTGAACCGCCTCGGATCGTGGTCGTACCGCTTCCTCCTGAACCGGATCCCGAAGGAGCGGGGTAGACGAATGAGAAGTCCAGCTGGGGAACGATGAATTCCTCCTCTTGGATTCTGGTTTCCTCCTTGACCACCGAGTCGCCTTCTCCTTCTTGTTTGGTTGGGACTTCTGACATAGTCAAACTCGATGCAGTAGATGGGGTAACCGATTTGCTCAGCCTCGATGGATTCGTAGGAGCATAAGGATGTGAAGCCCTTCGTGGTTCTTCTGTGAGAACTTGCTTCGCAGACGGTCCAGAGTGTTGTTCCGCTTCTTCCGGTTGGTCAAGTCGTTGTGGTTGATTTGGCTTAGGCGGTGAAGGCGGTTGAAACATCTTCTCCAAAGCAGTAGGTCCAAACATATCCCTTCCGTTTCTCGCACCAGCCAGACCCTTCCCACGATCATCCTCGACTCCTTCTTTCACCACAAAAGTCCCTGCGGCCCGTACCGGTTCATCATGTTTGCCCGAACTTGACCTTGACGAAGGAGGCGATAACACATCGTTTGCAGGTAAGTTGACAGATCGCTCTGATAGTACTCTTCCTTCTCCATGTCCGGATACTATCTTCGCGTTGGAAGAGGCTAAGCGCGAAGGAGGCAGACTTCGCGGTGCTGCGTGACCTAGAGCTCGTAGGGAACCTCGTTTAGCTCGTAGGGAATCGACCGTTACCGGGAGAAGGGATTCAGTCGGTTCCGGTTCAGGGAGTTCGACAGGTTGATGAGGAGGTGAAGGTGAAGTTTCGACCCATTCTTCCTCGAGCTCGATTGCCCAGGCTGGAGCTGCCATCTTGTCGAGCTAAAGTTGAGCAGTAAATAGAACTTCGATGTGATGTTGGTTGATTATGATTTGAGAAGAAAGTCGCGTGTAAACAATGAAGACCACGTGGTTACCTCGAGGTGATTACGTAGCGGAGGTGTGTGGCAGAAAAGCATTTTGTCCGGAGTGGAGGGAGTTTCAGAATTTTCAATGGCCTGCTAGTTATTGAACTTTCTGCAGTGAATCTACGTTCAGCTCTAATTAGCTAAGATTGATTCATCCTCAGTATGGGCAAAATCAGGAAGAGTAAGCTTATTGTCTCAACCGTCCCGCTTGAGCTGAACCGGCGTCCGTAGAGTCGTCAAAGCGCGGGACGACCTTCCAACGCTCGAAGATCACCAAGAAAGCATCCGAGACGAGGAAGAAGAACAAGCGGTCAGGCAAACGGGAGACTACTTGGAAATCAAGTACGTCGCCTCGTCTCCTTCTCGCTCCACCTAGAGACAATGACTGATAGATGTTACAGAGAAGAAGGCGGATCCTGGGATTCCCAACAGTTTCCCATTCAAGGATGAGGTTCTCGCCGAGCTAGCAACGGAGAAGCGACAGGTCTGTTTTCTCGAAAATTCGTACTCGAGTCCCCCTGAAGGAAAGTAGGTTGAGGAAGCAAAACAAGCGCGAAGAGAAGCTGCGAAAGCCAAGGCCGATGAGGAAGAAGACGTACCTGGTATCTCCTCGTTGGCCAGCTCTTCAGTCCTCACCGCGACTGCGCCTATCTCTGCGCCAAAATCTACGATAAATGGGGCGTTCGAGCAGCCAGAGGTACCTGAACTTGTGGATACGGAGCTAGCGACACTTCAGGATGTACTGGATCGAGCGGATGTGGTATGTGAGGTGGTGGATGCGAGAGATATCCTTGGTGGGCGGAGTTCGTTCTTAGAGGGTTTGGTCAAGGATGCGGGCGGGAAGGTCGTGCTGCTCGTCAGTAAGATCGGTTAGTCTGCTACTGCACACGTACCCGAGAGTTCGCGTCTCTCGAAGTCTGGGCCGTGGGTCATAGCTGATTATAGAGTAGATCTGGTACCCCGTGAAACACTACAAGCATGGCTCGTACAGCTCGACATCCAGACTTACCTCTTCTCTTCACACTCAACAACAGTGCCATCCTCCTCTTCATCAACTTCACCATCTGTGCTCGGTCGAGGAGAGCTTCTAGCCTGCTTCCGTAAGCTTGCAGAAGAGAAGACCGAGGAGGACGACCTGATTATCGCCTTGATGGGCTTACCTTCCGTCGGCAAGACGTCCATTCTTAATTCGCTTCTTCCTCCAGCTCAGAAGCGACACGCTGTAGCTCCAGATGTACCTAGCGCTAACTCGGCTAAACACCCCGCTCCTACCACTAGTGCACCGGTTGAAATTGTTGTTGAGATTGGCGCAGGGCGAAAAGTGAGGATCATCGACACACCCGGATGGGAGTATGTGGGAGATCAGGTTGAAGAGGATGGTGATGAGCAAGCTTTCGATGAGCTCGAGGAGAGGTTAGCGGCCGACTTGCTGAGACGGAACCTTGGGAGAGTGGACCGAGTAAAAGATGTCATGCCTCTTGGTAAGACAAGCCCTCATCAGTGTCTATATAGCTCTTTCAGCTGATTAGAGACGAAACATAGCAAGTTACATCATCAAACGGTCGAACGCTCAAGATCTCATGCTTTGCTACAATGTCCCGTTCTTCAATGGAGGTGATGTGGAAGCCTTCCTGACGTGCCTTGCACGAGCTGGTGGACGGGTCCGGAAGGTATGTCCGGCTAATCCCCCAGAGATAGCTAAATCAGCTTGTCAAAGCCTGGCGGGATCGGGCTGACATCGGTGACAGCGCGCTGAACCCGATCTTGAAGCGGCCGCGCGAGTCCTCGTCCGCGATTGGGCATACAATACCTTGCCCTATCACTCGGCACCCCCTTCGTCGCCTTCCAGAACGGCTGAGAATCTTGAGAAGCCGGATATGGAGGCGGTCCTGGCGAGATGTAAAGGGAGAAAGGAGATGAGGAGAGACAACCCGAAAGGGGTGATGCGGTTCCAAGGAGGTGCTGTCGATCAGCGGGAGGTAGGTTGAATGTTCGAGTCAGCAAACAGGAAGCTCGCTGATGTCATGATACAGGTCGTACTGGATGATGATTATACGGTACTGGCTGGGCCTGCTGACTCTGACGAGGAAGACGAGGAGAATGAGGAAGACGAGGAGAATGAGGACGTCGAGGACGGAGAAGAAGCAAACGACGGCGAGGATGCGGTAGACTTGGATGATGAGGGCGAGGACGGAGTTGAGGCCGACGAGGAAGAAGATGGCGAAGCAGACGAGTTCGAAGGCGATGAGATGGCTCTTCAGACGCTAGAGGATGAGGAAGGACGGGATGACGTGGCCGAGGACGGTCCCATTGTAGTAGTAGGAGAAAAGGATGGAGAGGAAGCAGAGGACGATGATGGATACGAGGAGGTGGAGGCATTCGTACCGCCACGTTTACTCAAACGGAAAGCGTTTCACTCGCCCGAGGCACGGACGAAGCTGAAGAAGAAGAAGCATGACTCCTTCGCGAAGGCTGACGATGGGAAAAGGGGGAAGAAGCGGAAGCGATAGCACTGGCTTTGAACATCCTACATGTATCGACGTCAACTAGTGTTGAGATCAGGTGTTTCCAGCTCCGACACTTTTGGTACAGGTTAAAATCTCTAACGCATGTCCGGGACCGTCGATCCCGGCGGTAAATCATTGGATCTGATGACTGATCGGGAACCAGCGTTATCTCACTTTCTGCCGAGCAAGTTACGTATTGATTTGCAAACCTTCTTCGAAGTCTTGTTTCGCTCTCACCTGCTTGTGGACCTCGCGTCACCCGTCTCAAGATGGCCTCATCTTCGGAGCAGGTCACTGTGGAAGACGCGTCACCATCTCCACCTCCTCTCCCGAAGGAACCGCTTCCCAACTCTGCTCAACCTGCACCGATTGACCAGCCCATCGAATCTCTG
>JAABUH010000325.1_pt1 | contig 72418 bp, 61 predicted proteins | sample 5559121 | NCBI WGS metagenome assembly JAABUH01 (sample SAMN10711871, study PRJNA513364) | rock metagenome | isolation source: Antarctica rocks | place: Antarctica: Victoria Land, Battleship Promontory nord | collected 2015-12-28
CCATTCGAGTGGAGGTCGTTCTTGAGCATCCTGAGAAGCTTGAGCATCCTGAGAAGAAAGTTCCATGCTGTCTTTTACCCAAGATGAACACGAAACATTTAGAACTTTATGTAAACATCAGTAAAGGAAAACAAAGCCATGAGCGAACCGACCATTGCCGACATCCAGACCGAGATCGCCGCCCTGCGGCGCGAGATCGGCGAACTGCGGGCGCGTCAGACGCCCCCTGCCCGGACAGAACAGCCGGACGCGGCGGACGATCTGCGGCAGCGGCTTGCCGAGAAGGATGCGCTGAATGGGATATCCGTCGGCCACCGCATCACGCAGATACGCGGCGACGGCGGCAGCGGGACCGCCTCCTACAGTGTCTCGATTGACGCCGCCGCCGATCTGCCGACTGACGAGCAGATCGCGGAGAAGGTCGCCCGGCTCGCCCCCCTCGTCCAGAACCCGCTCGTCCTGCGCGCCCTGCGCGATCTCGCCCGGCCCCACTTTGAGGGCAAGGACAAGCGCCGCAGCAAGTCCGACTTGGCCGCGTCTCTGGGTGTGGGCGAGGCCGAGGTGGAGGCTGCGATGACGCCCCTGCTGGACCGCTACGAAGTCACCTGGGGCAAGGACGCTTCAGGACAGGAGTATTACGAATGGACAGGCAACACGCTCGCCATGACGCTGCTCATTCTGGGGTAGGGATGGCAGAATGCCGTAGGGATGGTAGGGTGCCGGGGCTACAGAAAGCCCCGGCACGCGGCGCTTCTTAGAGCCATGAGTGTCGGCAGTGTCTATCCAGGCCCCTGGGGCGCTGTAAAAATTAGGACTAGCTGTTCAATCATCGGTTCTCGGGCGCAGGTAGTGGCCCCCGGTGGAATTAGGCGGCATGCCGCTGGGGCGTCTGCTTTTGCAAGTAATACAGGAGGCCATGCTGTGGAAGAGGAAGTATTTCCCAGTGAGAAAAGGGAATGGCACGGATATATCTGCTTCTCGGACGACGGGATCATGTTGTCCATGTGGAGCATCAATGGCCTCTGGCACCATGCCGCTTCTCTGCCCATCGAGAACGTCCCGCTGTCTTCCCTAGAGCAAACACTGGCGGAGACGCTGACGCTGACGAAACGTGAGATGGCGGCGAAGGTGAGACGGATCATGGCGGCTGACCTGGAGTGCCCCATCATCTTCTCGGAGCGGGGCTGGCTGATGGACGGCTCCCACCGGATCATGAAGGCACTTGCCTTGGGGCACGACACGATTAAGGCAGTCCGTTTCTTGCAAGACCCGGAGCCAGATCACATCAAGCCAATCAGTGAGGTTCAACTTGGCTAGAGGGAACGGTTGCAGTTCGTTCCAATACTGACGTATTCCGCCGTTGGACCGTCCGCTCAAAAGGCATTGCATTCCTATCTGCGATCCATGCGTCCGCTTCTTGCATGGGGGCAAGTTCCAGTCGTTCAGTATCACGTCCAATGATTACTTTCGCCCTGCCGCCGCGTCATTGTCCACAGAGCGCGCAATCGGGCGCGTGATGGGGAGGCGCGGATGCGGACGGCGGACGACAAACGGGACGACGGGACACTCGTACAGCGGGCGCGCGGCGGCGACCGGGACGCCTTCACGGCTTTGGTGAGCCGCTACCGGGGCATGGTGTACGCGGCGGCCTTCTGCTTTCTGGGCAATGCCGAGGACGCGCAGGACGCCGCCCAGGAGGCGTTCGTGGCGGCCTATGGGCGGCTGGGGCAATTGCGCGAACCGGACAAGTTCGCGCCCTGGCTGCGCCGACTGGCCTCGAACGGCTGCACGGATAGCCTGCGCCGGCGCGGGGCGCGAGGACTGTCCCTGGACGGCGACGCGGCCTGCCGGGTACTGGCCACGCCGGACGGGGCGGAGGGTGTCCTGACGCGGCTGGCAGTCCAGGCGGCGCTAGGCTGCCTGACCGAACAGATGCGGCTGACGGTGACGCTCTGCTACCTGGGCGGCTACACCCATGCCGAAGTGGCCCGGTTCCTGGAGGTCCCCGTCAACACCGTCCGCTCCCGACTCCAGCACGCCAAACGTAAGCTGCGAGAGGAGATGCGGGACATGGTACACGAAGGATTGAACGAGGGCAGGCCGGACGCGGTCTGGACCCGACGGGTCGTGGACGAGGCGATGCGGCGCGGGGCAGAAGCGGCGGACACCTACGAGAAGGGCGCGGCTGTCCAGCATTATGACGAGGCGCTGGCGGCTATCGAAACGCTGCCGCCGGGGGCGGAGCGGACGCGGCTAACGATGGAGGCGCTCCGCCGCAAGGAGAGCATGATTCGGCACTCCGGGCACCGAGGGGAAGCGGCGAGTCTTCTTGAGCGGGCGCTGACCACGTCTCAGGAGCTAGGGGATCGCAAGGCCCAGGCGGAGATACTGGGGAGCCTGGGCAACGTGTCTGCCAACAGGGAGCCGCAGGAGGCCGTGCAGCACTATCAACAGGCCCTGGAGATTTACCGCGAAATCGGGGACGCCTTCGGGCAGGCCGAGAGCCTGCTGACGCTCGCCCTGCACTCCCTCCATGCGGGCGACACCGCCGTAGGCCGGAGCTACCTGGAGCGGGCACGACCACTCTTTGAAGAGGTCAACTCTCTCGACTGGCTCGCGGTCTGCCGCGCGATGCTGAATCTGCTCACGGAACTGGGCGCGGTTGATCTTTCCCGGCTGCTCTTCTGGCACGCGGTCTGCGACACCTGGGAGAAGGCGGGGGGCAGAATGAGCTTCCAGAGCCAGCCCGGTTTCATGGTGACGCGCCAGGACGGGGCCGCCCCGCGCCCGCTCTCCATCAGCAGCATATTCTGGCAGGTCTCGCGCCTACACACATTTCTCGACGGCGACGTACCGGTCGGCGGGCGGTGGGTCGGCAACGCTTTGTCTTTTTCAGATCAGCCGCTGAAGGCGACCGTGGCTGTCCTGAGCGACGCGGAAGCGGTGACGGTGCCGGCGGGGACGTTTGCGGGCTGCCTGCTGACCGAGCAGGTGACGACCGAAGGCGGCCCGGCCAACGAGATGAACAAGGAGCTGTGCGGCACGGTGCGGGCGTGGTACGCGCGGGGCGTCGGGCTGGTCCAGCTACACGTTCGGCACACGGACGGCCTGGAAGCGACCCTGCAACTGGGGGCGTATGAGGTCGGGAAGAAAAGCCGGGATTTCCTGCCGCTGGCTGTCGGCAACCGATGGGAGTATGGCTGGGCGAATGTCCTCGCCGACTACGCCGCCAAAGAAGTGTATCAAGTGGCCGCGCGGCGGGAGAGCCTGTGGTACGTCGAGCACTATGCGTATGCGTACCGACGGCGGGAGGATACAAGTGATTGAATCAAAGGCATTTGGCTGCCGGAAATGTCAGTGGTCCCTTCCCAGTTTCTGACGGAGCAATCTCATCACGCCACGCACGTTGCGGCTGACGTGCTAAACCCACAAGGCTTCTGTCGTGCTGATCGGGCAGCGGTTCCGGTTGACGAAACAGACGTCATCGTGGGTCGCCCGCGACATGACGAAGCACAGGAAGCCTAACCCCTTCAAACGCCGGACCACACGCGAGACATCTTCCAGGGAAGCCATTCCGTTGAAGTCATGGAACTCAACCGTCATCTGGGAGACGCTTTGCAGAAGATCGTCCGAGCAGGAGTCGAGAACCTCAATTTCTGCACCTTCGATGTCCATTTTCAGCAAGTCTACAGACGTCAAGTTCTGTCCTTTGAGGAACGCATCCAGCCTTTCCGACAGAACGGCTATCTTCTGATGCGGCAGTGCCTTCCACGACATTCAAAGAGGAGGCTTCCGAGTTCTCGGAGACATAAAAATCGAGTGTGCCGCCTTGCTTGGCAACTGCGAAGTTGAACGGTTTCAATCGCTTGTCAGCCGCAAAAGACTCGAAAACATCGGAGTTTGCTTCAACCGCGTAACAACTGCACCCGAAGCGCTCAACCATGAGCTACGAGAAGACTCCTTGATTAGCGCCGAGATCGACCACCACTGAACCCTTATGAATGAACTTATCGAAAAACGTGTGCCCATTAACTCGAATGGTTGACATAGATCATTCACTTTTAATTCATTCTTATGGAAATCTATTCCTACCGGACGCACAATGATAATTCAAGCCGAGGAGTTTGTCAAGGCCAGATGAGCGCCGGGAGTGCCTAAAGTAAATCGGCAAGCGGCTCCCGCTGCAAAGCGGGCAGGGACAAGCCCTGCCCTTCCCTGTCGTCGGTCGTTAGGGCTGCACGACGCGCAGATCGAACAAGCCACCGGCCAGGCCCCCGGCGTGGGGCTGGAAGCGCACCGTGATCTGGGCCTTGCCGCGCGTCAGGGCGTCCGGGATCGGGGTGGTGACGGGGAGGTACTCGCCAGGGCGCGAACCCGTGAGAGTCTGGGTCCAGTGGGTGAACGGCTTGCCCGCGCCGCCGGTGCGCGAGCGGTCCGAGGCGAGGGCGTGGGCAGCCTCGGAGGCCGTCTCGCCGATGCTGTCGCCGCCGTTGGCCCACGAGCGGTTGACCGTGACGTCCTCCCAGAAGTTCCGGGCGGCGTCCCCGTAGGACTTGTCGCCGGTAAGCTGGTAGAGGCGCTCGTAGCCGACGAACTTGGGGATCTCCGTATTGGCGTGCTGGCCGGTCAGAACCGAGGCGTCGCCGCGCGCCAGCGGGTCAAAGATGACTCGGTGCCGAAAGCGCTCGGCCAGGGTCAGGTACTTGCAGGTCCCCGTAATCGCGTAGACATCCGCCAAAACCTCGTGCGGGCCGCCGAACTCGCCCATCGTGCCTGCGTCGCCGAGCATGTGCTGGAACTGGTCGTCGGTGAGATTGGATGTGGTGGCGACGCACCAGTCGGCCATTTTGACCAGCACGTCCCGCGCCAGCACGTCCCGCGCCAGCGCGTTCCCCGCGACTGAATAGGCGTCGCGCAGGCCCGCCAGGGTCTTGTGGGTGGTGTACCAGGGCGTCGTGCTCATGGCCCGGACGTTCCCCCGGCCCGGGTCGGCGAACCAGTCCCGGTCCCAGGGGGAAGCCCACAGCCCTCCGCTGCCGCCCGCCTTCTGGCAGGCGGCCATTTCCGAGACGATATAGTCCACGCGCTTTCGCAGGGCTGGGTCGCCGGTCGCCTGCGCCATCTGCGCCGCCCCGCTGAGGTAGTGGCCGACCGTCCCCGACCCGCCGCTGTCCCACCCGCCGTAGGTGGGCGCTTTCGGGGTCAGCCCTACCGCCCGCCGCATCCCGGACAGCAGCCGGTCCGGGTCCAGCCGCAGCAGGTAGGCCCGGTCGGTCTCCTGGGCGTCCTGGAAGGGACCGGGCAGCAGGCGGACGTCTTCCAGCGGGAACAGCGTCGCCCGCGCCGGGACGGCGGGCGCGACTTCGGCCCGGACACGGGGGCCAGCAAGCTGGGCGCGTGCCTGTGCTCCCAGAGCAAGGGCGGTCAGGACGAGGAGCGGCATCACGCCCCCTTTGATTCGGACTGCCATTGCCTATTGCTACGGCGGCAGGCCCGCCCCGGTTCCCAGCTACGCCTCGAAGCCAAGGTTTTGCGGCTCGGTCGGCGGCCCCTTCTCCGAAGATGTCGTTGGGATGTCCGTGCCCACCTCCTCGAACTGAAGCTCCGTCACCCAGACCTGCCCGGACGCGCCGAGCAGGACTCCCAGCGCGATATTGGTGCTTTCGGGGGGCACGTCCAGGACGATCTCGCAGCGCCGCCAGTCCGACGTCCCCTGGAGCGGCCGGTCGCTCATGTTGTCGAAGCGCAGCGGCTTGTTCGGGTCCGGCCCATCCACCCGCAGCCACAGCGCGGCGTTGCGCGCAAGGCGTTCGGCTTTGACAAAGCCGGAGAAGCGCACCCTCTTGCCGCGATAGTTTTCCGGCGCGAACATCTGCATGAGCGTCCCAAAGCCCTCGGACACGTCCCCTTTGGACTTGAGGAAGGCGCTCGGCTTCCCCGTGCGCGTGACCTCCCGGACGACCCCGATCTCGTAATTCTGGGGATGACTCCCCGCCAAGAACCAGCCTTGCATCGTCGTTTTCCTTTCGTGATGGTGGAACTCCGCTAGGTTCCGGTCCGCCCGCAGCTTCCGCCGGGCATGGTAGAGGGACGACTTGACCGCGCTCACACTTTTGCCGCTCTGCCGGGCGATCTCGGCCTCGCCCAGACCCTCCACATAGCGCAGCAGCAGGGCTGTCCGCTCCCAGAGCGTCAGCCCTTCAAGCGCCTGCGCCAGCACGGCTTCCTCCAGGACGCCCCGTTCCAGGCCGCCGGACGCCGCCCCTTCCCCTGCCTCATCCAACGGCGTTTCGTGCCGCCAGCGCATGACCGCGCGCTGCTTGGCCTTCCAGCCGTATTGGTCCGCCACGCGCCGCAGCAGGGCGCGGAAGCTCTTCGTCACCCCCTTCCTGCCGACATAGCTCAGGGCATCCAGGAGCGCCTCAGCGGCCACCGCCTCATGCTCGATGCCCGCGTACCGTCCCATGAGAAAGCGCGTGACCGGCTCAATGTGACGCAGGAACAGGGAGTCTTCGACGCCCGGCTCCCGCCCTAACCAACGCGCACAAGTTCTCATCCGTCATTCGATCCCGCTGGGAAGGTGTCATAGAAAAAGCCGCTTTCGGAGCACACCGTCATCTCTTAAGTTGCCGGGGGAAGGGCAAAAAGTCGCAAGCCCGCCAGTCTTATTTTGAAAGCAAAACGCCCCCCGCTGGTGCCAAACAGCGGAGGGCGTTGTGAAGATTGATGTGGCGCGGCGTTCGCCTCGGGTTTCAACCCGTGGCAAGCGGCTCCCGATCTTCCAGCAAGGTTTCGGAGACGGGGCGCCCCTGAAGGACGATGGGCTGAAACGGCATGGTCTGCCCTGGGCGCGTCGGGAGCGTCGTCAGCAGGCCATCTTTCATCAGAAGCGCGACGACGCGGGCGTGGGCTTCCTCGGAGACGGGCGTGTCGAGAAGAACCTGGGCGGGAGTCGGCTCCAGACCGGCGCGCACGAGGGCGTGGATGATGGTTTCCAGGTCGCGGCGCTCGCGCAAAGCCTGCGCCCGCAGCCGCGCCTCCTCAGCGGCGGACAGTTCGATGGTGATAGTCATGGCGCTCTCCTGCCCCCATTTTACCTGAAAGGGCGGCCTATCCGCCTTCCTCAAGACGGTCGGCGAGCCGGAGTTGGCGCACATGGCCGTTATGGTCCGCCTGCCAGACCTGCCCGCTGCCGATGTCCAGGCAGGAGAGCCAGCCGCCGCCGTAGGCGTAGGTGTCCAGGCAGACGGCGAAGCCGAGGTTGCGGGGCAGGCCGCTCTTCTGGCTGGTGTGCCCGCAGACCATGACCTTGCCGGACTCATGCGGCCGGACCCGCTCGAACCGCTGCCAGTACAGGACATACTTGGGCTGTTCCCAAAGCGGCACGTCCGCGTAAACACCAGCGTGGACGAAGAAATGGGTCTCGCACTCCCAGGAGTCCACGCACTGCGTTTCCAAGAAGCGCCAGTGGGCGGGCGGCACCGCGTCCAGGTCGCCGTAGGCGCGCAATGTGGCCGCGCCGCCGACTTCCCGCCACTCCGAAAAGGCTTGTGGGTCGTGGCGGGCGTTCAGCATCATCTGGTCGTGGTTGCCGCGCAGGGCGACCAGGTGCAGGTCTTGGCCCAGCGCGAGGAGGCGGTCCAGGACGCCGGGGCTGTTCAGCCCCCGATCCACATAGTCCCCCAATGTGACCACGGTGTCTCCAGCAGCGGGGGCGACGGCGGCCAGCAGGGTGTCCAGTGCAGACGCGCAGCCGTGGATGTCACCGATGGCAAGTATCCTCATGTGGTGGCCGGGTCGGCCTTCCAGCCGTAGGGGACGTAGCGCCAGGTGAAGCCGCCACTTTCGTGGGCGGTGCAGACGGTGAAGCCTTCGGGGTGGACGCCGAGCCGCCAGCCCTTCCACCAGTTGCCGCAGACCGCACCGGCGGAGATGTAGCGGGCGCCGAGGTAGGCGATCTCCTCGACGACGTGGGTGTGGCCTTGCAGGACGGCCTTGACGTTGTAGGGCTGGATCAGCTCTTTGACGGCCTTGCCGTTGACGACGATCAATTTCTCGGGGGTGGACGCGGTCGTCCCCTCGGTGTACTGCGTGATGGCGCATAGGAGGGGCATGTGGACGAGCAGGACCGTAGGCGTTGTTTTGCCGGTCTTTGCCAGATCGGCGGCCAGCCAGGCCAGTTGGGCGTCGTCCACGAAGCCGCGCCACGAACGGTCGCCCGTAGGCGTGGTGGTGATCCCCACCGTGTCCAGCACGGCGAAGTGCCAGCCGCCGTGGTCGAAGGAGTAGTAGGTCTGCGCCAGGCCCGTCCGCTCCCGAAAGAGCGCCTTGCCGGCGTGGGGATCATCGGCGGGGACGCCGCTTTGAGCAGGATCGAGGGCAAAGATGTCGTGGTTGCCCAGGCAGTGGTGGATGGGCACGCCTAAGCGCCGCGACTGTTCTTGGTACAGATCGTACAGGTGGGACGCGCGGGCGAAGGGGGCGGCGTTGGCGTCGAACACGAGGTCGCCGCCGCAGAGCGCGAAGGCGGCATTGGGGGCGGCGCGCTTCATCGCGTCCACGGCGCGGGCGAAACCCTGGGCCGCGTGCAGTTCCGGCTCGATGTGGACATCGGTGTAGTGCAGAAAGGTGAACGAGCCGTCCGCTGCCCGCGCCTCGGCGGGCGAAGGCAGGGCGGCGGCCAGTGCGCCCGCGCCCAGCGCAACGCCGCGCCCGATCAGCGCCCGCCGCCCCAGCGATTCCGGCATATGGACTCCTGCTCCCGGCGCTCTAGGCTTCCACCGGCTGGGCCGTCTTGGCCTCGGTCTCGGTCTGGATGCTCTCGGCGACCTTCCTTTCGACGTCGCGTGTCGCCTCGCCCATGGAGTTGGAGGCGCCTTCGATCCGCTTCTCCGAGATGGGGCAGATGGCCCAGGCTTTCACCTTGGCGGGTTTCTTGACGCCGATCTGGTTTGTGCCGCCCTGCTGATAGTTGACGGTGACGGTGTACCCGGCGATTTTTGCATCATAGGATGCCATGCGCGTAATCTCCCTAAAATAAGTTCTCCCAATACTTTTCTACACAGATTACGGGGAATCCTGCACGGGTTTTGGAAAAATCCTGTCGCCGTATCATCCCGGCTGGCAAGGGAACCCCTCCCGGCTCACGAGTTCGCCACCCTCCCCTGTCAGGGAAGGGTGGCGAGGCCCTAGCGAGACGGGAGGGGATGCCCTCACACCGACACCGTCACCACCCGCATCACCTCCTCGACCGTGGTCTGGCCCTCCACTGCCTTGCGGATGCCGTCGGCCAGCAGGGTCCGCATCCCGCCCGCCACGGCGATGTCGGTCAGCTCCTCGACCGGGGCGCGGCGCAGGACGGCTTCGGCCAGGGGTTCGGTCATGGTCAAGACTTCGTACAGGCCCGTCCGGCCCCGGAAGCCGCGCCCCCGGCACTGCTCGCAGCCGATCCCGCGCACGAAGACGGCCCCGGCGGGGATCTCGTAGCCGCCCTCGGCGGCAAGCTGGGCGACGTAGCCCAGGGTTGGCTCGGCGGACAGGTCCACGGGCTGCTTGCAACCGTCACAGACCCGGCGGACGAGGCGGGTGGCGACGACGCCCGCCACGGTGGCCGAGATCAGGTACGGCTCGATGCCCATGCCGAGCAGGCGCAGCAAGGCCGAGGGGGCATCCCCGGTGTGCAGGGCCGCAAGGAGCAGATGCCCGGTCAGCGAGACCTCGACGGCGATTTGGGCGGTTTCCAGGTCGCGCATCTCGCCCACCAGGATGATGTCCGGGTCTTGCCGCAGCAGCGCGCGCAGGACGCTGGGGAACGTCAGGCCGGCCTTCTTGTTCACCTGGGTCTGCGTGGTGTAGGGCAGCACGAACTCGATCGGGTCTTCCACGGTCATCGTTTTCTTCTCGAAATTGGCCGCTTCCTGGAGGCAGCTATACAGCAGGGTCGTCTTGCCGCTGCCGGTCGGGCCGGTCGCGAGGACGATGCCGTTCGGCTGGCGCATCAGATCGCGGATCTGATGCAGGTCTTCGGAGACGATGCCCAGCTTGTCCAGGCCGAGCAAAGTGTCCTGCTTGGCGAGAATCCGCAGGGTGACGGCTTCGCCGTACATGGACGGCACGACGGCGGCGCGGACGTCGAAGTCTTTGCCTTCGTGCCTCACGGCGATGCGCCCGTCCTGCGGGAGCCGCTTCTCATTGGTGTCCATCTCGGCCATCATCTTGAAGCGGGCTGTCAGCGATTCGCGTGTGCTGGACGGCAGGCGGCGCGTTTCCTGCAAGACGCCATCCACGCGGAGGCGCAGCAGGAAGTCATTGGCGTTCGGCTCCAGGTGGATGTCGCTGGCCTTCGCCTGGATGGCGAGCTGCATGATCTTGTGCGCGAGGCGGATGGTCTTGGTTTCGGGATCGGCGGTGTCCGTGTCCTCTTGGGACAATTGTTCGTTGAAAAAGGCAAGTTCCATGTCTAAATCCTCCTTCGGGGCGGCGGCGACGGCCACGGGGCCGCGCTCCATGTAGGCAATCAGATCGGCGCGGCGGAACCGCCACTGGCGACCCACCTTGAGTCCTTTGATCTCGTCCTGTCCGAGCAGGCGGTACAGGGTCGGCTTGCTGGTGCCGAGGAACTTGACGGCTTCATCGAGGCTGAGGAGTTCTTCGGATGACTTGTCGGCCTCCCGTTTGGACGCGGCCTTGATGTGCTGCAACTGTTCATGGACACCTTCGGGCGTGACGCCGAGTTGCGTCAGGACTTCCGGCGCGACGCCGACCTGCTCGCGCAGCATCGCAAGCAGCAGGTGTTCTGCCCCGATGTAGTTGTCGTCTAGCTGCCGCGCCTCCTTGTAGGCACCGTCAACCACCTGCTTGGCGGCGGGCGTGAGCTGCATATCCCTGCCAGTCCCGCTCTCGCTTGGCTGAAGGCGCGCTTGCACCCCCTTCCGCACGGCTTCCAGGCTTACGCCGAGCCGGTCGAGGATGCGTCCGGCCATGTTGTCGTCTTCGCGGACCAGCCCAAGCAGCAAGTGTTCCGGGCCGACGAAGTTCTCGCCCCACTTTCCGGCTTCTTCCTGAGCGTAGAACACAACCTTACGGGCGCGTTCCGTAAATCTTTGCCACATTGTTCCTTCTCCCCCTCTTCTTATCATTTCGTTATGATAACTATAATAACACGAAATGATAAATAAGTCAAGACCTCCTCTCCCCGGCACAAGTGCCGACCCTCCCCTCGGAGGGAAGGGTGTGTCAAAGGAGGTTTGACTATCTCTCCTGGGTGCCTCCCGCGACCGGAGGGCCTTCCGAGAAGAAGCGCCCTGGCCCCTTTTCACCCACCCTTCCCTTCGAGGGGAGGGTCGGCACTTGTGCCGGGGAGAGGATCGCTTGCCAAACACTCCCCCGATGTGCCATAATAGTTAGGCGCGCGGGCGATTTCTAAATCCGGCCTGCGCCGCATTCCCCCGACGCGCCTCCCAGTGAACCCACCACCCAACCAGGAGCGCCATGTCCACCCAGCCTGTCAACAACCTCACGGCCAAACGCAATACCAAGTACATCTTCGTCACCGGCGGCGTCGTGTCGTCCATCGGCAAGGGCATCACGACGGCCAGCCTGGGCCGCCTGCTGCGGAACCGGGGGTTTGGCGTCACCATGACCAAGCTCGACCCGTACATCAATGTGGATGCGGGCACGATGAACCCCTACCAGCACGGCGAAGTCTTCGTCACCGATGACGGGGCTGAGACGGATCTAGACTTGGGGCACTACGAGCGGTTCGTGGACATCAACCTGACGCGCGATTCGACCGTCACGACCGGGGGAGTTTACTCCACCGTCATTGCCAAGGAGCGGCGCGGCGATTATCTGGGTGGGACCGTCCAGATGATCCCGCACATCACGAATGAGATCAAGGAGCGCGTCATCGGGCTGGGCAAGAAATCGGGGGCGGACGTCGTGATCGCCGAGATCGGCGGCACCGTCGGCGACATCGAGGGCCTGCCGTTTCTGGAGGCCATCCGGCAATTGCGAAAAGACGTCGGGCACGACAACGTGCTGTATGTCCATGTCACATTGATCCCCTACGTCGGCCCGTGGGGCGAGGTCAAGACCAAGCCGACCCAGCACTCGGTCATCAAGCTGCGCGAAATCGGCATCCAGCCGGACGTGCTCATTTGCCGGACGAAGCTGGACATTGACGACGACATGAAGGAGAAGATCAGCCTCTTCTGCGACGTGGACAAAGAAGCGGTGATCGAGGCCAAAGACTCCGAAACGATCTACGAGATTCCAATGGTCTTCGAGGAGGAAGGGCTGGCCGAACTGGTCGTCCAGCGGCTTGGCATGCCGGATGGCCCCCCCAACATGGCCGAGTGGCACGATCTGGTGCGGCGCGTCAAGCAGCCCAGGCACGAGGTCAGCATCGCCGTGGTCGGCAAGTACACGCAGAACGGCGACGCCTACATCTCCATCGCCGAAGCGCTCAAGCACGGCGGCATCAAGAGCGATGCCCGCGTCCACATCGAGTGGATCGAGAGCGACTCGCTGGAAGAGCCGGGCCTGGACCTGGCCGCGCGGTTCGCCCACACCGACGGCCTGATCGTCGCGCCCGGCTTCGGCGAGCGCGGCGTCGAGGGCAAGATCGGGGCCATCAAATACGCCCGCGAGAGCGGCCTGCCCTTCTTCGGCATCTGCTACGGCCTGCAAATGGCCGTGATCGAGTTCGCCCGCCACGCCTGCGGCCTGGCCGGCGCGAACACCGAAGAAGTGAACCCGCACACGCGCTACCCCGTGGTCCACATCCTGCCCGAGCAGAAAGGCGTCACGGAAAAGGGCGCGTCCATGCGGCTCGGCGCCTACCCCTGCCGCCTGACCCAAGGCTCAGAAGCCGCGCGGCTCTACGGCGAGGGGACCATCTCGGAGCGGCACCGACACCGCTACGAGGTCAACAACGAATACCGGGAGCAGATGGCCGGGGCAGGCATGGTCTTCAGCGGCGTCTCGCCCGACTACCGCCTGGTCGAGATCATCGAGCTGCCCGCCTCCGTCCATCCCTACTTCCTCGCGACCCAGTTCCACCCCGAATTCAAGTCCCGCCCCAACCGCGCCCACCCCCTCTTCGCCGGCCTCATCGCGGCGGCTTTGACGCGAAAAACCTGCGCGAAGGAGGAAATGGAGAGTAATAACGCGGCGGAGGCGGCTTGACGAGGATCAATCTATGCCCATGACCATCCGTGAGGTTGCCGAAGACGAACTGTTCGCGTTGCTATGCCTCTACGCCCGTTTGCATCCAGAAGAGGAGATGCCGCCGCTGGGTGAGGCCATGCCCCTTTGGAAGACGCTACGGCAGGACGCGAACCAGCACTATTGGGGCGCTTATTGGAACAGCTCCCTCGTGTCAACCTGCACCTTGATAGTAGTCCCGAACCTGACGCGCGGCGGGCGGCCCTACGGCCTGATCGAGAACGTCGTGACACATCCCGACTACCGGCGGCGCGGGCTGGGTACTGAAGTCTTGAAGCGCGCCCTCCAAACCGCCTGGGAGCGCAACTGCTACAAAGTGATGCTGCTGACGGGAAGCAGAAACGAGGCCACGCTGCGGTTCTATGAGAAAGCGGGCTTCGAGCGCGGCGTCAAGACCGGCTTTGTCGCGCGGCCCCCTGCCGCCTCTTAGGACCACTAGGAAGTTCCTGTGGACCGGGCGGCACTGCCACAGCGCCGAGATCATCCCGGAATACTATGCGCTGGCGAAGGCGCGCGTGAAGGCAACTATTCCTCAACTCATGGCGATAGTTAAGTGGATGCAGGCAAAAGGCTGTGCAGTAGCAGGTGAGACAGTATGACCGATAACGTCATTTTTATGAAGTATGGAGTTCATGCGGGGCATGGCGTGGACAAAATTCTGGCGCGGAAGAAGAGCGACTTGGCACGCTTTGGCTGGTTCTTGTGGGGGTACGGCGGCACTCTTTGCCATCCAACAACTCAGGTTCAGCCGTTCGCTCGTGAGGCGGCAGTCTCCACTGCTGGCCTTTACCTTGCGATGTCATTCACTCCGTCTGCTCTTTACAACGACGATTGGCAGGCACAGGAGTATTCGGTCAATGACAGAGAGTGGCAACCCCTTCCTGATGGGATGGAGGTTTATGGTTCTCGCAAAGCCATAGTTTGCACTGATTTGGTCGAGTGCAGTTTGCCGCTATGCTTGGATGAATATGAGATTGCTGTCGGCCCCAGCAAAGGGACAAGGCTGTCTGAATACATTGGCAACCGGATAGACAAAGGTTGCGCCCGCCGCATCAAAGATGGTGCTTCGGTGACCGGCCAAAGCTCTTCAGTCGTTATCAAGATTTTGTGTAAAGTCGCACCTCCTTATGCGGTATTCCTGAGATAGCTGAACGCTAGACTGCCTCGTGTCCCGGTGCCCTGAAACCCTTTTGTCCCTCTTCGCCGCTATCCTCACCGCCCTTGCGCCGCCGTTCCTGCTGATTGGGCTGGGCTGGGGGCTGAAACGGGCGCGGGTGCTGCATCCGGCCCATGTCCCCATCCTGAATGGGCTGGTGGTCCAGGTCACGCTGCCCGCGCTGGTGCTGCACGGGCTGCTGCACGCGCCGCGCCTGTCCGCCGCCCTGGCGCTCCCCGTGCTGGCGGCGTTTGGGGCGGAGGCGGCGTGCGCCGCCGTGGCCTACGGGGTCGGGCGGGCGATGCGGCTGCCGGCGCGCGTGCTCGGGACGGTCCTGCTGGTCGGGGTCTACGGCAACACGGGGTTTATCGGCTACCCGCTGACACTCGCCTTGGTGCCCAGCCAGTTCCCGGTCTCAATCCTGATAGACCAGATCGGCATGAATATCCCGATGTACCTGTCCGCCGCCCTGCTCGGCGCGCAGAGCGGGGGCAGCCAGGGCGCGAACGGGCGGCGGGCGGCGATTCTCCGATTCCTGCGCTCGCCGCTGTTCGGGAGCCTCGTCCTGGGGATTGCCCTGCGGCTGGTCCCGGTCCCGCCCGCCCTGGTCGGTGTCCCCCTCGTGCGCGCGCTGGGCGAGGTCGTGGGCAAGTGCTTGGAGTATCTGGGGCAGGGGACGATCCCGATCATCCTGCTCGCGCTGGGGGTCGCCCTGCGCCCCGGCGCGGCGGGCGGACAGGCCGGGCCGATGGCGCTGGCCTGCGGGTGCAAGCTGCTGGTCGGCCCGCTGGCGATGTGGGGGCTGTGCCGCCTGCTCGGGCTGGGCGGCGAGGTGCGGATGGACGGCGTCCTGGAGGCGGCCATGCCCGCCTCGGTGATGGCCTCCGTCCTGGCCGCTCAGAACGACCTGGAGGGCGACTTCGCCGGCGGCGTTGTCTTCGTCTCCACAGTCCTGTCCGCCGTCACCATCCCGCTGCTGCTGACGGTTTTGCGGTAGGAGTGCCGGGGCTGTGGAAAGCCCCGGCAAAGAGGCGTCCTTCGGACGAGGAAGGCGGTCTGAGGTTTTTCCCCCGCCCGAAGGGCGTTGCCTTGCCGGGGCTTTCCACAGCCCCGGCACTCCGGTTCCTACAGCAGCATCAGGGCGACGAGGGTCGTGCCGGCGAAGCAGAGCGCGAGCAGGACGAAGTAACCCAGGCCGAGCAGGACGAATTTGGTCAGGGTCTTGGGCCAGCCCTGCTTGTAGACGGCGCGCAGGGCGGCGATGAAGTAGACGGGCAGGGCCAGGCAGACGAAGAGGCCACGCCAGACGAGTGGGAGCAGCAGCAGCGGGGTCAGAACCAGGAACGCGAAGGCGTGGACGTGCAGCAGGAAGACCAGGTGCTCCACATACAGGCGCTTCCGCCGCAGGTACAGCAGCTTCAGGGACACGGCGAACAGCGGGAGCAGGAAGAACATCATCTTCGGGAAGCCGCCGATGATGGCGGAGATGAACGCCATCGGACTCTGCTTGGCTTTGAAGAGGTGGTGGATCAGCGTCCTCAGCAGCGGCGGGTCCCGGCGAGCGGGCGGCTTCAACTTCTGGCTGGCGTCGTACTCCGCCGCCGTGCGCGCGGCGGGCGCAGCGAACTTGCCGCCGGCAGGGCCGAAGCTGACGCCAGAGGTGTTGATGGCGACGTTATGCTTGTTCAGCGGCGCCTTCCAGGACAGCGCGAGGAAGAACAGGACGCTGACGGTCAGGTACAGCTTGAGGGGCGACAGGTAGCCAATGCGGCGGCCCGCGTTGTACTCGTTGGTCAGGAAGCCGGGGCGGATGACGAGGGGGACGAGAGTCCGCAGCATCTTGGAGTCCCACGAGGCGACCTCGGCCAGCAGGTCCGAGAGCAGCGGGCGGAGGGCGACCGTGTGGTCCTTGTTCTCCTGGCCGCAGAAGGCGCAGAAGTTGCCGTCCACCGCCCGCCCGCAGTTGAGGCACTGGTCGGGGCGCGGGCGCGGCGGCTTCTGTTTCAGGCGCGGCAACGCGAAGCGCGGCGGCTTGGCGGGCGTCTGCGGTTCCAGCGTCGAAGGCATCAGATCCCCTACTCCTTTAAATTGCGAACGGCTTGAGAACACTCGGCACGAACTGCTTGAGAACGCTCGGCACGAACTGCTTGAGAACGCTCGGCACGAACTGCTTGAGAACGCTCGGCACGAACTGCTTGAGAACGCTCGGCACGAACTCACGGGCGCGGCGGTGAATATATTCTAGGGATGCGTCTGACCGTTCTTGGAGAGCCGCAGCGGCAGGAGCTGGAGGCGATCCCAGGGGAAGGCGGCCAGGAACTGCGTTGGGAACTGATGCTGGAACAGCGCCGGGTAGGGATCGGGCCGGCCGGTCCTCACCAGCGGCGTCGGATCCTCGGCCCGGAAGCCCACCACAGAATTGGTCGCATCGTTGACCACCAGGCCGTACTTCTGGGCCGCCTCGGCCATCATCCGGGTCATGGGGGGCAGGGTGAGGCTATCCAAGTTCAGACGCGGGTCCAGACGGAAGCGCGCCCCTTCCGGGATGGCGTTCGGGCCTGCGTCGGTCCCGTCGGTGCGCTGGGCGGGCCAGGAGAAGACCCCGGCGCGCGGGCGGGGGAGCATGAATTGAAGGGCGTGGTGGATATGCCCCGCTTGAAGCTCCTGGATCGTCATCAGCCCGCCCACGATGGGTAGGCTGCACGCGGTCGAACCCCAACTCGCCCGCTCCTGCACGCCCCCGGCGGCGTCCGTGAGGTCCCGGTAGTAGCCGGGGCTGCGCGAGACGCGCGTCATGCGGCCGCCCCAACTGGCCGCCCAGCCGTTCGCCGTGTGCCGCGCCTGCCAGAACTCCCACAGGGTATCGGTCACGGGCTGCCAGACCGCCAGATGGCCGTCGGTCCCAGCCGCCGGCGCCGCATCCGGGGGGACCGGAACCCGCTCGAAGGCACGTTGCAGGACCGAGTCGCCGTGGTTCAGGGTGACACGCATGGGCGGCTGATCCTTGCCCACCGTATAGACGGGAACGCTGTACTGGCTTGTATTGATCCAGGGGCCGCGATTGGCGCTTTGGTCGGCGTGGACGAGGCCCACCAGGGTCTGGACGAGCGCATCCGAGTTTGGATCGAGCGGAGCGTCGGCCAGCAAAGGGACGTTCCAAAAGCTGTCGGGAGCGAACCAGCCGGGGCCGCCGTTCATGTCTTTCCGGGAGGCGGCTCGCTTCACGCCGGCGGCTTTGCCCGACGCCGGGGGGCGGCCTTTAGACGGGGGACGGCCTTTGGGGGCGCTGGACGCCACGCCTGTCGTTCCTGCCAGCCAGCAGGCAATCACGACAACGCCCCAGCGCCGGAGGGGCGCCCATGGAAAGTGCGTGGGCCGAGGAAACGCGGCCTCTTTCCGGGGCCTCATGTCGGCGGCTAAGTTCATAGTGCTCACTCCCCGCCGGAGATGCCCGGCCTTTAAATCCCATATTCCTTGAGAACGCCCTGCACGAACTCACGGGCGGCGCGCATCTCCTCGATGCTCGTCACCTGCTCGATGACGACGGGCACTTCGGGCAGAAAGCGGGCGATGGCGCGCAGGTAAGCGCCGTAGCCGAGGTGTCCCGCTCCAGCAGACGATCCGCTCGCCCCCGAGCATCCCCATGTTCTCGGCCAGCGTCCGCTAGTCGGTGCCGTCTACGCCGTGCAGCGTGGCGTCGTCGAGCCGGAGCGGGTTGATGTAGCAGCCCACGGCGTCCACCCCAAATCCCCGGTCGCGCACCGGAAGGCGGCGGGATGTCGGTACTGTCGTACAGGTTGACCATGACGCCCAGTTCCACGGCAGTCCTTCCTTCCCTTAAAGCCGCCCCGGCGCGGGCGAATCGCTGAAGAATTCCACGACGGTATCCAGCCGGGCTTCCTCGTCCTGGCAGCTTTGGGACAGCGCCTCATACTGACTTTTGGCCTGCGCGATCATCGCCTGGCTTTTCGCGATCTCGCGCTGCAATTCGGCAGCGCGCGCCTCGGCAGCCGTCGTCAGGTCCGCCAGGCCGTCCCCGCGTGTTTGGCGAAACGCTTGCAACGCGGCCTGCTTGCGCGTGGCGTCGGCGACAATCGCTTCGGGCGTGCCGCCGACTGACCGGCCCAGGGCGGCCAGGGTGACATTGATGATCTGCTGGCGCGAGTCCTCGGACACGCCCGGCGGCATGTTGTGGAGCATGTCCAGGGCCTGCTCCGCCGTGAAGGGGACAACGGCGACACCCGCCTGCGCGTACAGCCGGTCAAAGCTGACCATGCCATCGGCATCCACGGGGCTTGCGTCGTCTTCGGCAGGCACGGGGGGCGGCGCGGGCGTGAGCCGCAGCCGCGCCTCGCGCCGCTCCTGAATCTTGAGCGCGCCGTCCAGCTCATCATAGGCGGCCTGCGGGATCGGCTCCGGCGGCGGGGGCGGCGGCGGTTCCTTGATCTCGACGACGGCCTTCAAGGCTCGTTTCCAGAGCGGGTCTAAGGGCATTCAGGATTCACCTCCACCCTGCTATTCTACCCCGCCTCAAGCCCCTTGCGCTTGGACTTGTTCGCTTTGGGCTTCGGCGCGGGTTGGGCCAGGACGTACTCCACGCTCCGCGCGAGCCAGGCCGCCAGGGCCGCCGGGTCGGCCTGCATGGGAGGCGGGACGACGATGTACTGCTTGCTCGGCGGCGCGTCCGGCTCGTATTGGAGCCGCTTTGCACCCTCCTCCGACAGCAGTTCCGCCTGCGCGTCGGGCGGCAGCTTCAGCGCCAGCCCGATGTTCGACAGGGACGCGAAGACGCGGCCCTGGGTGTAGGCGCAGATGCCGTCGAACATGGGCTTGAACGTCAACTCCCCATCCAGCGCGTGCGCCTCCGCCGCCTGGCTGAGTCGGTCCTGCATTTCGTCCAGAAAAGGTTCGTTCATGGCTTCATTTTACCCTACCCGTTACGCTTCGCTAAATGCGCCGCTCCTCGTGTACCGTGTAATCGGCATAGACTTCGCCCGCGTCGAACGTGTAAGCACGGTAGACGACCTGGCCGCTGAACTCCAGCATGTCACGCATCCGGTCACGGATGGCAGGGACTTTCCGCCGCAGGGCGTCCGTCAGGCTTTCGCCCCCCTCCACCTGGCCGCCGGGGAACTCCCAGTCGCGGCGCGGGCTGCGGATCATCAGCACCCGCTCCCGCGCGTCCGTGACCAGCCCGGCCACTGCGACGATGTGTTTAAGGACGGGCATGGGCCACTTCAACTCTTACTTCTTCTGTGCCCGCCACTGCAAGGCGGCAGGTCCACCAGAATGGGGGAGGACTGGAACTGAGCGCGGACAGCGGGGCTAAGTCGGGCGGCGAGGGTCTGGCTGCTGTTGCCGCCGCTGAGGTGAAAAATATATTTTGCATACAGTAGCACAGCATACAAATAAGGCCGAAATTTAACGATGTGTTTACGGTAGCGTGGTAAAGTAGGGAGGTCAGGGACCAAAAACTGCTCGATGGCCCCTTTGGAGACGACCATGCTCCGTCCCAGTCATGCCCAGCCTTTTGAGACACGGTCTTTACGTTCCTTCCCGCTTTCCGCCCCGGAGCGCGGGCTGCTGCGGGCGCTGGTCTGGGGCGAGCCGCTGCTGAAGACGGCGCAACGGCTGGGGCTATCGCCCGGCGAGGCGCGGCAGATGCTGTTCCGCCTTCAGCAGCGGGCGGGCGTCGCCTCGCGCCAGGCGCTGATCGCCCGCGCCGTCGCGCACTGCTGGGCCGGCTAGGCCGTCCCGGCTTCTTGTCGCGCGCGCCATGCTCCTCCCTCTGTCAAACACGGACAGGGGGAGGATTTTATTTTCGCCGCTTGGTTTGCGCTAACGACGGCTTTGTGGTAAAATAGGGCAGTCCCGTCAACCGCCCCCGCTGGTTTCATCTGGAATGCATTCTCCTATGCCCAATGGTCTTCGACAAGGCAAGGGAACAAAATCCCGATATCAAGCTTCTGTCTTAGCATACAGGCGCGTTCAGTTTCGCGCGGATCGGCAAGGAAAACTTATGAATACCACTGCCCAGAGTGCAGAAAAAATCCAAAGTACGGAAAAAGCCCAAAGCGCTGAAAAAGCAGCAAGCACCACCATCCGCTCGTACCACTTCGGCGGCTACGAAGTGGAGATGGAAATCAGCGATACCGTGTTCCAGCCGACACTGACCAGTCGGCTGCTGGCCCAGGTAGTCAAAATCCCCGAAGGTGCCCGCGTACTGGATCTGGGCTGCGGGGCGGGCGTGCTGGCGATTATCATTGCCCTCAAGGGAGCGTCCCATGTCCATGCCGTGGATGTGATGGAGGAGGCCCGGCCGCTGGTCGAGGCGAACGCTCGTCGCAACGGTGTCGCCGACCGCGTCGTGGCGTCCAGCGGCGACCTTTTCCAGCCTGTCGGGGCGCAGCGCTACGACGTGATCGTCAGCGACGTTTCGGGTGTCGTGGACGAGGTCTCGCGGCTGTCGCCCTGGTATCCCGACTCGATTCCGACCGGCGGGCACGACGGGGCGGACCAGATCGTGCGGATGCTCGACTCGGTGCGAGAGCATCTGAAGCCCCAGGGCGTCCTTTACTTCCCCACCGGCACGATCTCCAACGTCCCCCGGACGCTGGAAGCGGCGCAGCGGGCATTCGGCAAGCAGGTCGAGCTGATGGAGCAGGTCGAGGTGCCCTTCTGCGCCGAGTTCAAGGAGAACATGGACGTGATGACGCGCCTGCGGACCGAGGGCCTGATTGACTTCGCCGCCCGGCGCTCCCGCCATGTGTGGACGCTGCAAATCTACCGGGCGTGGGTGTAAGCTTATGCCCTTGACAGGGAAAATCGCGCTCGTGACGGGCGGGGGGACAGGCATCGGGCGGGCCATCGCGCTTGCCCTGGCGGCGCAGGGCGCGGCCGTGGCCGTGGTCTACCGGACGTCCGAGGCGGCCGCCGAGGATGTGGTTTCTCAGATCATCGCCGGGGGCGGGCGGGCGGCAGCCTTGCAGGGCGACGTGACTCAGAGCGAGCAGGTGGACAGCCTGGTGGGCCGGGTCCTGGCGGAATGGGGCGCGCTGGACATCGTCGTCAACAACGCCGGCCTGACCCGCGACTGCCTGCTGCTGCGGATGTCCGAGGCGGACTGGGACACCGTTCTAGACACCAACCTCAAAGGCGCGTTCCTGATGACCCGCGCCGCCCTGAAGCCGATGCTGAAGCAGAAGCGGGGCAAGATCGTCAACATCACCAGCGTCATCGGGCTGATCGCCAGCCCCGGCCAGGCCAACTACGCCGCCGCCAAGGCCGGGCTGATCGGCTTCACGCGGACCGTCGCCAAAGAAGTCGCCAGCCGCCATATCCAGGTGAACGCCATCGCGCCCGGCTTTGTCGAGACGGCCATGACCGAGGCGATGAGCGCCGAGCGCAAGGACGACTTGCGGCGGCAGATCCCCGCCGGGCGCTTCGGGCGGGTCGAAGAGATCGCGGGCCTGGTGACCTTCCTCTCCGGCCCAGCCAGCGATTACATCACCGGCCAGACGCTGGTCGTGGACGGCGGCTTGACGATCTAATTTCACCCGGCCCTAAAAGGCCGGGGGGTTATCCAACAACGCCCTTCCAGGACTTTCTCAAACCGGACGTGCCCTGGCTCGCTTGACGCTCCCACCTCCGAAAAGCCCAACCGGCGCACCGAGGGCGTGTTGCCCGAAGCTGCATCGGCGACGACTTTCTGAACGCCCGGCTGTGCCGGCGTCCATTCCGTAAGCGCCCCGGCTAGCTCCGTCCCGTAACCGTTCTGCTGGAAACTGGGCAGGACCGAGTAGCCGATCTCGACACTCCTCTCCTGCGGCGGCCCAAAGAACCCCCCACTCGCGACCAGGGTAGGCGTCTCGCCGTCCTTCCCAGCCGCCACACCGTACCAGGTGATCCAGCCGTTTCGGGCGGCCAGGCGTCCGGGACGGCGGCGCCGAGCAGGGCGGCAAAGGCGGGCCGATCCTCGATCTCCGCGCGAACGAGAGCGGCGGTCGAGGGCACAAGTGTCAAGCGGGCGGTTTTGATGGACATGTCCCTGCCAGCCGCTCCTCCAGGGCGCCGCCCAGCAGGGTCTCCAGGTACGGAGTCACCCGCCAGTAATCCTTCATGGCCGCGTATTCCCGCGCGAAATGGGGCGGCACGGCGCTGTCTGACCGGACCGCGCGGATCATCACGTTCTTGGCGGTGTGTTCGGCGGAGATGAACTGCATCACGTCCGTCTGGTAGCCCATGATCCGCAGGATGAGGGCGCGGAACGCATCGGTCAGCAGGTCCCCCATCCGCTCCGCCAGTATTCCGTGCCGCGACACGGGCCGGAACTCTTCGGGGGCGGAGGCAGCGCCGAGCTGCGCCTGGAGGTGGTGATGGCAGCACGGGACGCTGACAATCAGCCGGCTGCCCCACCGAATTCCTTGCGCCAGCGCGTCGTCGGTCGCGGTGTCGCAGGCGTGCAGGGCCAGGGTGATGTCCGGCGGGGCCGGCGGCGCGTAGCCGGCGATGGCGCTCCGCTCGAACCGGAACCCGTCCCACCCCAGCGCGGCGACCGTTTCGGCGTGCTTGTCCAAAAGCTCGCCCTGAAGATCCACCCCGGTCACACGGGCCGGGGCATGGCGGATGTGGTTGAGGTAGTGGTACACGGCGAACGTCAGGTAGGCATTGCCGCAGCCGAAGTCCACGACTTCCAGGGGGGCCTCGGCGGGCTTCTCCAGTTCCCCGGTCTGCTGGAGGAGCCGCAGGAACTCGTTGATCTGCCGGAACTTTTTCTGCTTGTCCGCCCGGATGCGCCCGTCCTCGGTCATGAAGCCGATGGCCTGGAGGAAGGCGTCCGGCGTACCCTCCGGGAGCAGGAGGTCTTTCTGCCGGTTGTGGGCGAGGTCCGGGGGCGCGGCAGGGAGGGCGGGGCGGGTGCGGTGGACGAGCGGCCTGCCGTCTTTGGTCAGGTTGACCTGGAGGTCGCCGGACGGGGCGGAAACATGGATGTTGCGGAAGGGCATCTCCAGGAGCGCGGCGAGGGGCGCGGCGAGGCCGCTCGGGGCGTGGTTCTTGGTGATGCACTTTTTTTCGTCGTAGTAAGCGAACTGGACGTGCGCCTGGCCTTTAAGGAGCACCGGGCGCAGGACGACCCGTACCCACGGGGGCGCGGGGCCGCGCCCCCGCCCGGTGAATGTCGCCCGCGCGAAGGAGGGCGGCCCCTGCGTGATCGCCTGGCGAACGAGCGCCTTGTAGTCGTCCGGCGCCGCCGACACTCCTACTTCTGATGCTTCTACTTCTGATGCTTCTACTTCTGATGCTTCCGGTACTTCCGCCATCGGGGATCAGTCCTCCACCACGGCGACGAGCAGGCAGACGTCGTCGCGGACACCCCCCTGGGCGTACTGGTCCACACCCGCGATCAGGCGGAGGAGGAAGTCTTCGGCCCGCTGGTCGGCGTTGACCGCCCTGCTGTGAGGGCGCGGGGCGGCCAGCAGGGCGGCCACGCCCTCGATGCCCAGCATGTCCTTGTGGTCGGGACCGGCTTCGGTCAGCCCGTCGGTGAAGAGGGCCAAGGCGTCGCCGGGCGCGAGCGAGACAGACCGTTCGGTAAAAACCGCCCCCACGAAGGTGCCCAGCACGGGGCCTGTCGGCAGCAGCTCTTCCATCAAGCCCGCGTCCTCCGGCCCGCGCCCCGCCCGGCGCACCAGGCCCGGCTCCTGGCCGCAGTTGACGTAGGTGAGCGTTCCCGAGCCGCTGTCGTAGGTCCCGACGAAGAGGGTGGCGAAGCCGGTCAGCAGGTCGTTCTCGGCGAGGATGTCGTTCAGGTTGGTGATCGCTTCGGCCAGATTTGCGCCGAGGTAGAGCGTCGCGCGGAGCATGTTGCGGACGGTGGCGACCTGGACGGCAGCGGCCAGGCCCTTGCCCGATAGGTCGCCGACGACCAGGGCGGTGCAGCCCTTCCCCATGGGGAAAACATCGTAAAAGTCGCCGCCGACCTCAGCCTCTTCGAGCGCCACCTCATCGTATTTCTTCAGGGCCAGGCCGGGGACTGGGCCGGGCAGGCCCGGCTTCAGCGCTTCCTGGAGATGGGTGGCGATGTTGTGCTCGCGCAGGCGCAGGCGCGCGGCCTCAGCCGCCGTGCGCGTCTGGGCAGCGACCGTCTCGACCAGGCAAACCTCGTCCGGCGTCCAGTCGCGGGGGCAGGCGGCCATTGCCACGCCCACCAAACTGACCAGTCGCCCATCGTCCAGCAGCGGCACCCAGACGGCAGCGCGCAGGCCCAGCCGCTCCATCGCGGGCATGATGCCCATGCAGCGAGGCTCGGTTTGGACATCCCGCACGGCCAGGGTTTGGCCCGCTTCCAGCGGGTCCAGAATGGGCGCGTATTCCGAGAGCGGGTAGTTTCCCGCCAGCGGCGCCAGCCCGGTCCGGTGCCACTCCTGACTGACCGTGCCCAAGTCGCGCATCTCATCATAGGTGACAAAATAGCAGCGGTCGGCGCCCAGGGCCGCCCCCAGGGCAGCGGCGGCCAGACGCTGGATCGCAGCCGGGTCGGTCGAGTCGCGGAGCGCCGCGCCGATCCGGTTCAGCAGGGCCTCACGCTCGGCGCGGGCTTCGGCTTCGATCAGCAGGCGCTCGCGCTCGTCCTCGACCTGACGGCGCTCCTCGATGTCGGTCGCCGTTCCCACCCACTGGATGATCCGCCCGGCCTCGTCGTGGATCGGCTCCGACCGGCCCAGGTGCCAGCGGTACGACCCGTCGGCCCGCCGCAGGCGGTACTCGACCTCGCTGACCGCCCCCGCCGCAAGCGCCGTCCGCCAGATAGCGACGGCGGGTGCGAGGTCGTCGGGGTGAAGCACGGCCTGCCAGCCCCACTCCCGCGTCCGCTCGAAGTCCAGCCCGGAGTAGTCGTACCAGCGCTGGTTGTAATAGTCTATCGCCCCGTCCGCGTCCGTCGTCCAGGCGATATGCGGGATGGCATCGGTCATGCGTCGGAAGCGGCTCTCGCTGAGGCGCAGGGCGGATTCAGCTTGGCGGCGGTCGGTCGCATCGCGCAGGATTTTGGCAAAGCCGCGCAGGCGCCCATCTGCCCCGCGCAGGCACTCCATCACGCCGTCCGCCCAGAAACGTCCGCCGCCTTTGGCCAGGTGCCAGCGGAGGTCCAGCGCGCGGCCCTCAGCCCGCGCTGTTTCCAGCTCACGCGCCGGCACACCCGCAGCCCGGTCTTCGGGCATGAAGATGAAGTCCAAGGGCTGCCCCAGCACTTCACCCTCCTCATAACCGAGGATACGCTGCGCCCCGGCGTTCCAGTGCGTGATGCAGCCGCCCCCATCCATCAGGATCATGGCGTAATCCTGCGCGCCCTCCACCAGCAGCCGCAGACGCTCCTCGCTTTCGCGCAGGGCAGCGTCCGCCTGACGCCGCTGCGCGGTGACGTCCTCGATGGCGAGCAGGAGCATCTCGGTGTGGCTGCCGGGGCAGCACAGTTTGCGCCCGTTCAGCCGCATGGTCTTCGCGCCCAGGCTGGGGAACTCGTGCATCACCTCAAAGTCTTCGACGACCGCGTCCTGGGGCACAATCTCGCCGAGCAAGCGGCGCAGGGCGGGGATGTCCCACTGCCCGTCCCCCAGGTCGTAAACGAAGCGGCCCAGCGTCTCCTCGGGCGCGACCTGGAAGGTCTGGTAGAACGCGCGGTTGGCGATGACGACGTGCAGCCTGGCGTCCAGGACCAGGAACGGTTCCCGGCCAGTGTCGAGGATACTCTGGAGGAAGGACTGCACCGCCTCGTCGGCCTGTGGTTTCTGCTGTTCGGCCTGTGTCTGTGCCATGAGTTTCACATTCGGGAACGGTCTTTGGGTTGCAGGTCACGCTGGACTGTCCCAGCGGATGGTCGGGCATGAAGTCGGCTTCAGCCCAAGGGGACGAAGCCCCGGTCGCGGCGGACTTTCGCCCGAAAGTCCGCGTGAGATGCTGCGCTGATTTCCAAACAAAGAAGCCAGGCGGTTAGTTCCATCATACGCGCATTTCGGTAGTTAATGTTACACGGGCAGCGATGAAGCCACGACGGCTCGGCAGGGGCTGTCAGCTCATGCACGGACTAGAACATGCGCGGGCAATATACTGACAGGAGACGCGAGGCAGAAGGCGGCCAGCGGCGGCAAGATACGATTGTTGGGGGCGTCTGTCAAGCCTGGGTGACAGCGTCCGGGGGAGCAGGAGGCAAAACAGCAAGAGCCGAGAGAAAGGCAGAAGAGATCTCTTCGCCCTCCTGTTTCGGGAGGGCCGCCGCTAGGGCTTTATTGGGGGTGCGGCGGGGTGGGTTCACCGTCCGCCTTGACAGACGCCCCCAACAATGCTAGGATAGGCGCAATGAAACCGCCTACACGTCTCCTGCGGCTGGCCCTGCTCGCCGCCGCGCTGCTGGCCGCGCTCAGTCCGGCGCAGGCCGCGCCCGCTAGGCGCATCACCTTTCCCCGCGCCTTCGCGCCGTCCGAGGGCTGGGTCAAAGCGCCCGAAATGCCGCTGCGGCAGGAGATGTGCCTGAACGGGTCATGGCGGTTCCAGCCGGTCCCCCTGCCGACGGGCTGGAAGCGCGACCAGGGGGCGGCGCCGGACCTGACGCCGCCCATGCCGGGCCGTTGGGAGAGGACGGCGCTGAAAGTGCCGTCGCCGTGGAACGTCAATGCGTTCAACCGGGACGACGGCGGGGACTTCCGGTGCTATCCCTCCTACCCGGCCGCCTGGGACACAGTAGAAATGGGCTGGCTGGAACGGTCTTTTCGTATTCCAGCAACTTGGAAAGGGCGGCGGCTGATTTTGCACTTCGAGGCCGTGGCGGGGGACGCCGAGGTGTTCGTCAACGGCAAGGCCGTGGCGCACAACTTCGACCTCTTCCTGCCCTTCGAGGCCGATGTGACGGGGGCGGTGGCGTTCGGCGGCGTCAACGTGGTGCGGGTTGGCGTCCGCAAGGCGTCGTTGTTCAACGACATGCGGACGACCGGCAGCCGCCCCTACCCCGCCGGCTCGTTCTGGGGGCAGGCCGTCGCGGGCATCTGGCAGGATGTATTTTTCATCGCCGTTCCCGCCGTCCGTGCCGAAGAGACGCACATAAAACCCGAAGTGTCGCGGGACACGCTGACCGCCGAGGTGACGCTGCGAAACGACACGGCCCGCGCCCAGACGGTGCAGGTCGGCGGGTCGGTACAGCCCTGGGTGAGCGAGGCCGGCAAAGACGTTCGGATGGCCCCGGAGCCGCGCGGACGGCTGGGCGCGGCGGTGCTGGGCCTGCCGCCTCGGAGCGTCATGCTTGCGCCCGGCGCGTCGGCGACAGTCACGCTCCGTCAGAAGGTCGGCAGCCGACTGGCCTTCTGGACGCCGGACACGCCGCGTTTGTATGGCCTGACGGTCTCGGTCCGCCAAGCCGGGCAGACCCTAGACAGGCAGTGGACGCGCTTCGGCTGGCGCGAGTTCAGCTTCCGGGGCGACCGGCAGCTACTCAACGGCAAGCCGTTTGAGATGCGGGGGGACTCGTGGCACTTTTTGGGCATTCCGCAGATGACCCGGCGCTACGCCTGGTCCTGGTTCACGATGCTCCATGCCGCGCGGGCCAATGCCGTCCGGCTCCACGCGCAGCCGTACCCACGCTTCTACCTGGATGTGGCCGATGAACTGGGCATCTGCGTCCTGGACGAGACGGCGAACTGGGGCAGTGACGGGCAGCACAAGTACGACAGCGCAGACTTCTGGCGGCGCTGCGACGAGCAGGTGGCGCGGCTGGTCGCGCGGGACCGAAACCACCCGTCTGTGTTCGGGTGGAGCGTCAGCAACGAGGTCGCCTGGTTCATTGACCGGGGTAAGCGCCCCGAACAGATCGCGCGGCTGAAACAGGGCTGGGCGGATTGGCGGGACATCGCCCGCCGCCTGGACCCGACCCGGCCCTGGGTCTCGACGGACGGCGACGGGGACGCTGAGGGCGCGATGCCGACCACGGTAGGGCATTACAGCGGCCCGGACGAGCTGACGCGGCTGGGCCGGGGCGGCAAGCCCTGGGGCATCGGCGAGACGGGCGGCGCGTATTTCGCCACGCCCAAGTATGCCGCCCAATTCATCGGCCCACGCGCCTACGAATCCCAGCGGGGGCGCATGGAGGGCATCGCCGTCGAAGCATACGGCCTGATTGCGGACCAGCGCCGGCACGGCGCGGACTATGCCAGCGTCTTCAACCTGGCCTGGTACGGATTGGAGCCGCTGGAGATCGGGCTGGCCGACACGAACAGGCCCTATACACTGACGGACGGCGTCTTCTTCGGGCCATATCGGGAGAACGCGCCGGGCGTCCAGCCCGAACGGCTGGGGCCGTACTGCTCCACGTTCAACCCCGGCTACGACCCGCGCCTGCCCCTGTACCGCCCCTGGCCGCTGTTCGACGCGGTGCAGGCGGCCAACGCGCCGGGCGGCCCGGCCCCCAGTCCGTGGGATCACAAAGTCGTCTTGGCGAAGGCACTCACACCGCCGACGCCGCCCCGTATCGCCCAAATCACCGTGCTGACCGCGCCCGGCTCCGACCTGGCCGCCACGCTGGGAGCGATGGGCGCGACATTGGCGGCCCCGGACACTCTGGATACGGCAGACTTCATTGTCGTGGACGGCGCGCACCCGCCCCAGCCATCTCAAAGTGACGCGGCGGCGCTGGCGCGGCGGGTGCAGGGCGGCGCGACGGTCTTGGTGTGGGGCGTGGACCCAGCCTTCCTCCCTGCCCTGAACGCGCTGCTGCCGCTGCCTCTCAGTTTGACGGACCGCGCTGCTTCCTCGCTGCTGATCCAATCGCCCAACCCAATCTTGGCCGGCCTGGACAACGGCGACTTTTACTTCACCGAGAGCCAGCCGACGCCGATGATGCTGCACGGGCTGACCGGGCCGTTCGCTAAGGGGGGCCGGACTCTGCTCGCCGCCTCTCCCGCCGAGTGGCGGCGGTGGAACAACCGGGCGGAGCCGGTCAAGACCGCCGCCCTGCTGCGCTCCGAGCGCGAGGCCAAACCGTCCGGCGCGGCTCTGGTGGAATACCCATCGGGCCAGGGGCGCTACCTCGTCACGTCCTTCGTCCCCGCCTCGCGCGAGGGGCGCACGCTCTGGAAGCGGCTGCTGGCGAACGCGGGCGTCGCGCTGGCCGAGCGCAAGGCCGCGCCGGACAGCGCGTTCGACGAATTTGGGCATCTCACCCGCGCCCTCGTCTGCGGCAGCTTCGGCGCGGCCAGCGCTGCCGCCGCTTATGACGTGGATAACATAGGCATCAGCCCCCTCCTGCGGCCCAAGCCGGGCGACCAATCCGGCGGTCTGGCCTGGCGCGCGCGTCCTGCCGATGACGATGGCGTCCTTGATTTCAGGAAGATGGGGCTAGGCGGTCCCACGGAGAATGCCGCCGTTTACCTGAGCTTCTGGGTCTGGAGTCCGCGCCCCTTGGATAACCTGCTGGTGGAGCCGAACCTGCCCCGCTTGGCCCTGCGATTCGGCTCGGACGACGGCTGCCAGGTCTGGCTGAACTCCAAGCTCGTCAAAGAAGACCGGGGTACGCATCCGTACACGCCAGATGCGTTCACGGCGGGCGCCCTGCCGCTGGCGCGCGGCTGGAACCACTTCGTCATCAAAGCGGTGCAGGGCACAGGCGAATGGCAGTTCGGGGCGCGGCTGACGTGCAGCGACCCGTTGTTCCTGTCTCAGCTTCAGACATCGGTGGTAGGACCGTAGCCGATGACCGGCACTGGAAGTGCCGGCCTACTCCCCGTGAAAACCGCTACGCGGTTGAAGATCAGATAAACGGCAGCGATTCCTTAGTCGCGGAGCGACTTCCACTGGGGGTAGGCCGGCACTTCCAGTGCCGGTTCCCGAAAGGCTCACATTTCCATGAAACCATCCTTTTTCCTGCCTCTTCTCCTCCTTGCCCTGGCCGCCCCCGCTCTCGCGGCGGACAAGCCAACGGGCGTCATTGGCAATGGCATTGCCGACGACACGGCGGCGATCCAGGCCGCGCTGGACACGCAGGGCAAGACCGGCGGCGAGGTGTTCCTGCCGCCGGGGCAGTACCTCGTGCGCGGCAGCCTGCGTGTGCCGACCGGCGTCATCCTGCGCGGGAGCTGGGACGCGCCGCACCACGGGGCGTGGGACAAGGGGACGACATTAGCCGTCACCGGCGGGCGCGGGCAGGAGGACGGGCCGACGGCGGTGGAGCTGGCGGAAAGCAGCAGCATTCAGGGCGTGACGATGGTGTGGCCGGAGCAGAAATGGGACGCCATCACGGCCTACCCGTGGGCGATCCACGGCCAGGGGATGCACAACGATGTCGAGAACGTCACGTTCATCAACGCCTACCAGGGCATCAAAATCGGCGTCCCGTGGAGCGAACTGCACCTGATACGGAACGTCTTCGGCTGCGTCCTGCGGCGCGGTATATTCATTGACACGACCTCGGACATCGGGCGCATCGAGAACGTCCACTTCAACGAGCACTACTGGGCGCGCAGCCATTATCCCCATATCACGACGGGCAGCGACAAGCCCGTCACGGTCTACACCGAGGCCAACCTGGAAGCGTTTATCTTTGGCCGCACCGACTGGGAGTATGTCCTGAACACGTTCGTCTTCGGCGCGCGGGTCGGCTACCGATTTATCCATACCCAAGCGGGCGAGTGCAACGGGCAGTTTTCCGGGATCGGCGCGGACGGCTGCCATGTCGGTGTCCAGATTGACGCCATTCAGCCCATCGGTATCCAGGTGACGAACGGCGAGTTCACGACGTTCACGGGCGAGCCGAACGCGGGCGTCGTGGTCGCGCCCAGTGCAGGCGGCGCGGCGCAGTTCGTCAACTGCAACTTCTGGAGCAACCCCGGCGGCGTCGCCCGGCTGGACGGCGAGACCGCCGTGACGTTCAGCGACTGCCACTTCTCGGACACGGCGGCGACGGGCGCGATTGTGGCGAGCAAAGGCCGACTGATCGTGCGCGGCTGCCAGTTCGCCGCCAGCGGACCTGCCATCGTGATCGGGTCCGCCGTCCGCGCCGCCGTGGTCGCCGAGAACACGCAGCCGGGCGGCATCCAGGTGCGAAATGGCATCGGGGCGAGGGCGCAGATCGGGCTGAACGAGCTTCCTTTCGCCCTGCCCGCCGCGCAGGCCGAACACTACCGCGTCAAGATCGGCGCGCAGGGCGATGAGGACTACGTCGGGACGGGATGGTTCGGCCCCGAAGGGGCGGCGGACGTGCCGCCGGGGTTAAGGCCCGCCATCGCCACCGCCCGCTGGGCGGGTGCGAAGTCGGCCCTGCGGCTGCCGGTCCTGCCGGGCCGGTCCTACACGCTGAGGGTCTGGGTCTCGGCTCCCACTGGCGCCCCGCCCCGGACGTTCGCCGTGGACGGCGGCCCGAGCGTCGCCCTCACGCGGCCCGGCCCGCAGGTCGTGACGCTGACGATCCCGGCGCGATTGACGGCGGACAAGCGCGCGATCACCGTCACGATCAGCGGCCCGACATGGACGCCCGCCCGCTTGCAGCCGCCTTCCACGGACAGCCGCGCGCTGACCGCCCGCGTCTTCGCCCTCGAAATGACGGCGGGCGCAGGGGGTAATCTTCCGGCGAATGTAAACTGAGCAGCCCACGCCCGAGGGTTATTTCAACTTGCGGTACGCATCCCCATATAGCCCGATCTGGCGAAACGGGATCGGCTGGAAGCTGAGGCGGTTCCAGAGCGGCGTTCCCGGCTTGACCGAGAAGTCACCCCGTTTTGGGTCCGTAAAGCCGGGGTTGGCGGCGGCGACGGAATTATCCAGCAGGTCGAAGCGCTGTTCGCTGCGAAGAAATGCCCCGCAGTTCAGAACCGCGCTGCGCCCCACGCTGTTCCGGCTGTCCTGGCTGAGATGCACCAGTTCGGGATACCGCCGAGCGTAAGGGGGAGCGGATGCGCGCACTTCCTGAAGATAGCCCCGGCCCTGCCCGCTTTCCAAAAAGCGTTTCCAGCCTTCCGGGCTGCCTGCGCCGCCGCTGACGGCCGCCTTGCAGTCAACGAATACGTTGTTTTCGATCAGGTTGTCCGCGCCCTGGTTGATCTGGACCCCCCCGAAGCCCCCGTCCGAGCAGCGCCGGAAGACATTGCCGTAGATCCGCACCCCGCTGATCCAGTCGTCCAGCCGAATGCCGGCCTGCCCGACGCCCAGGCCATTGCCCATGTCGTGCCAGTAGTTGTAGCGGAACACGTTCCCCCGGTAAGTCGGGTTGGCCCACATATCGGACGCGCCCTGGTCGTCGGACTCCCGCAGCACATAACCCACGTCGTTGTACTCGACCATGTTGTCGTTTCCCTCGATCCGCAGGGCGCTGCTGGGCGAATCGTGGAAGCGGTTGTGCGCGATCCGGTTGCCGACGCCGGAGAGCAGCACGGCGGGCGTGTAGGTGTGGTCTACGAGGGAAAAGTGGTGGATGTGGCAGTTCTCGACAAAGTGCCCGCCCGGCGTCAGCGTCCTGCGGTCGCCGCCCGTGACAACCGTGCCGCCCCGCCCCAGCGTGTGGATGTCGCAGCCCAGCAGGCCGTGATGTGCGCCCCCGATGATCTGTACGCCGTTCCCGCCGAACTGCCGGACAGTGCAGCCCGCCACCAGGCAGAATGCGCCGCCGTGGATGACCAGGCCGTCCCCGCGCCCGTTTTGCCACGTCAGGCCCTCCAGCGAGATGTAGGAGGCGCCCTGCATGTCCAGGGCGGGGCCGTCGAACATCGAGACCTCGACCGCAGCCTTGGCCGGGTCGGAGGGCGGGTAAAAGTAGAGGAGGCCGGCCTCGCGGTCCAGATACCATTCACCGGGATGGTCCAGCTCGGACAGCACGTTCACCGCCCGGAAGCGCTGCCCCGGCAGGAAACTCGTGGCGCCGCCGTAGGCGGTGACGGGCGGGGCGAGGGTGATCGTCTTCTTGGCGGCATCAATCGCACCGATCTTCTCATACGAGTCGGCCCAGTTGAAGAACCAATAGCCGTACAGCCAGGCGTCCTTTTCATCCTTCCAGCGTGCGGGCCGGTCCCCGGCGTAAGTGAACGTGTCCTTCGCGCCCGGCGCGACGGCGGCGATCTGGACGTAGCCCGCCTCCGGCCAGCCCGCCAGGGGCATGGCCGCGCCGTTGAAGTAAAGCTGGAGCAAGGGGTGCGTCTTGAAGCCGCGCGCGCTGGCGAAGCCGCCCGGCTCAAAAACGCCGAAGTCCGTGATCCCCTGCGCTTTCAGGTCCGTCTGAAGCACCTGCCCCGGCGCCCCGGCCGGCAGCCGCGCCAGAACGGCCGGGTCGCGGACCGGCTCGAAGCCGCGCACCCGCGCACCCGCGTCAAAAACCGGCGTTTCCCCCTCGGCGGCCCGGTATACGACAGGCCGGCTGGCGTCTCCCGAGTCTTGGGCCGACAGCGTGAACGTCTTCCGCAGGCGGTAAGTCCCACCGCGCATCATCACGCACACGCCCCCACGGGGGAGGCCGCCGCCTTTTCGGAGCGTTCGGACGGCATCCCTCGCCCGCTCCAGCGTCGCAAACGGGCGTCCCTGTGTTCCGCGCCCCGTGTCTTTCCCGCCGGGGGCGACATACAGCGTCAGACCAGGCGCGGGGCGCTTCGCCAGCCGGACGCGCCCCGCCAGCGGGTCGGCGGACGGCTTCCCGGCCAGGAGCCGCGCGATCTCGCCCAGCCGCTCGTCCACCTCGTCGCGTTCAGCCAGCGCGGCTAGGCTGCGGGCGGGCGCATCCGGGGTGGCCCTGATCCGCTGGTAGGCCGCCCATGCGCGGGCGTAGTCCCCCGCCCGCACCAATGTCCGCGCCGCGCACAGCCGCGCCAGGCGCCGCCAAGCGGGAGGGGACTGCGGCGCATCGGCGATTCGTTCGTACTGGGCGCGCGCCCCAGCGTAATCCTTCGCCGCGACCAGAGAGTGCCCCAGGTTCAGCCGCAGCGTCAGGCGCTCTTCCGGCGTCGTCTCCGGCTGGGACAGCAGGCGGTCATACAGGCTCCGACGGAGGGGAGCGCCCCCGCTCTCTTGCAGCAGGGCCAGGAGCTTTTCGGTCGCCTGCCGATGCAGCCGGGCCGCGACCGAGGGCGCCTCCAGAACTGTCTGGATCAAAGCCGCCGCCGACAGGCTCTCACCGCTTCTGCGGTCCAGATCGGCGAGGCGCAGGCGGGCCAGCGCCCCGACATCCGGGTTCAGCCTACCCAATGACAGCAGCGCCGTCAGTTCCCGCTTGACCGCGCCGCCGTCCTGCCGGGCGGCGGCGGCATTGGCCGCCGCCCAACGCGCCCTCTGGTCGTCCGTAAGGGCCGCATCAAAGTAGGCGTCCTGAAACACTTCCTCCGGGGAAAGGGCACGCCGGTACAGCGCGGCCTCGCCTACGTCCATCACCACGGAGCCGATGCCGCTGCCCGCGAACCCGATGCGAAACTGTCCACTGTTGAACTGCCCGGCCCCGCCGGGCGCGGTGTAAGGCCCGGCGTAATCCCTGGCGGCGGCCTGCTCGCCATCCACATAGACACGCATCTCGCGCCCGTCCCAGGTGGCCGCAAGATGATGCCAGACTCCGTCTGCGACCGCCTCCGTATCGCACCCGACCGCGCCGCCGGGTCCGCCGATCTCGAAGCTGATCCGGCGCGACGGGTACGCGGTCGTCACGCGCCACCCTTCGTAGTAGCCGTTCCCCATCGCCAGCAGCATCCCGTTCGTCGAGCCGTCGTTGCCCCGGTGCGCGCCCTGGCCCAGATTGCGGAACCAGAGGACGGCGGTAAAGGCGCGGCCCGCGACTTCGGGCGCGGGGGCGGCGAAATATCCCTGGTCAAGACGCACGGCGGGCCGATCCGGCGAGCGTCCGGGGACAAGAGAGAAGTCGTCCCGCGCCGCACCGGGCGCGGCGTCCAGATGAAACGAGAGCGGCCCGGATTTGTCGCCCGCCAGGTTCGGCACAAGGTCGGCGGCCCCGCGAACGCCTTCAAACGTGTAGTACCGCACGACCGAGGCATCCTGGGTCACGGCCTCCCGATGCTTGACCCACTCCGCGCCGGTTTCCCCCGGCGTCGCCCGGCCCGGCCTGTCTTGGGCGTGGGAACTTGTGCACGCTGTCACGGCGATGAAGGCGGTCACCATCGTTAGCCTGCTGAGGGCGCGTCTTATGTCGAACGATCTCATGTTAGACCTCTTATCAGCCTTCCCGTCACTAGCCTTCCCGCCTGCGCGGGCAGGGTTATTTTCCCCGAACGGCGGGCGGAACGGCGGCGGGCGGGGTGTCCGCGCCGTCACGGATGATGCGGGGCGTGACGAAGACGACAAGTTCGGTCTGGACCAGATTCTTCTTTTTCGACCGGAAGAAGTTGCCGATGAGCGGGATGTCGCCGAGTAGGGGAATCTTGCTGTTGGTCGTCTGCTCCTGGTTCAAAGTCAGGCCGCCGATGGCGATGGTCTCGCCGTCCTTGACCCGGACGGTCGTGTCCGCGCGGCGGGTGGACAGGACGGGCAGGCCCGTTTGCAAGTCTAGCTCGGTGATATTGGAGACTTCGGGGGCGACGCGCGTCGTGATCTCGCCATTGCCGCCGGTCAGGGGCGTGATCGAGAGCTTGACGCCGACGTCCACGGGCTGGATGCGCGTCTGCGTCTGGCCGTAACCGTTGAACTGAGTCAGGATGAAGCGCTGGGCGCCGATAAAAATTTCCGCCGTGCGGCCATTGACGACCGCCATCTGGGGTCGGGCGCGGACGCGCGCTTTGCCGGTCTGCTCCAGCGCCTGCAACGTCAGGAGGAAGTTCTTGGGCAGCGTCCCGATGGTGTTGTAGGTGATCGCGCCGTTCGGGACGTCCACGGTCGTGATGGACGTGTGCGCGGTGTTATTCAGCGTGATGCCGAGCGACTTATCCGTCGTGTTGGTCAGCTCGACGGCGATGACCTCGATGAGAATCTGAGGCGAGGGGATGTCCACGCGGGTCAGGTCCGAGCCGATCTTGGCGAGCATCTGGCTCGGCGCGGTGACAACGACGGCGTTCTGCTCCGAGTTGACCTTGACATAGGAAAACAAAAAGTTGGGCAGCAGGCCGGACGCGGTCAGCGCCTGCGTGTTCTGCATCCGGTAGGACTGCGTCCCGGACAGGTGGTAGGTGGCGAGGTCGGTGGGAACGCCCTCGCTGATCATGTAGATGCCGTCAATCTTGGACAGGGCCAGCCCGTAGGCGGTCGCGATGCTGCGGACCACCGAGTCCGGGTCGGCGTTCTGGATGTTGATGCTGACCTTGCGATCCACGGCATCGTCCACGGCGACCGACAGGCCGGTCTCACCGGCGATGGCGCCCAGGAAGGTGTGAATATCGGCCTTGACGGCGCGAACCGAAAGCCGGCCATTCTCGAAGTGGACCAGCGTAGACGTGTCCGGCTTGAGCGCGGCCAGGGGCGCGGCTGCCCCTGGCCGGCGCCCGCGCTCGACCGTCCGGTCCGACTGCACGGTGATCAGGACGCCCTGCCCGTCCGGCTGGGTCGTGACCGAAGCGCTGGTGCTGACGAAGTTGTTGATCGAGAAGTCCAGCCCGATACCGCTCGTGGCCTGCTTCGAGGTCGAAATCTGGAGGTAGGAGACAGGGTAGGAGCTGACATTGTAGAAGTTCTTGCCAGTGCCGTTCTTGGCGCCTGGAAAGGAGATTTCCATGCGGGTCCCGTACAGGCTGCCGCCGCCGAAGTCGCCGCCTCCAGTGCGGAACTGGAGGATACCGTCGGCGGCGACGCGGATCTGGACGCCGTTGGAAAGCGGCGTGACGGTGATCGCGCTGATGGTCGTGTAGGACTGCGTCGCCGCGCCGGTCCCGTTGGTATTGCCGTTGTTGCCGTTGTTGCCGTTGTCCTGGGCGGAGGCGGGCCGAAGGGCGAGGAGCAGCAGGGTCAAAAAAAGGCACAAAAAACGTGTTTGCATAAGTTTTGTTTCCGAGCGAAACCCGGTCCGATGGCAGTCCGATGCCGGTCCTACGCCCGCCGCGCCGTGACCAGCAGGATCAGGCTTGTCCCCGCCCGGCTTTTGCGGTGCGAGCGGAATAGGTCGCGCAGCAGCGGGACGCGGGCGAAGAGAGTGGGACCCTGATCCGTCCGGTCTTGCAAGTCCGAGTCCAGGCCGCCCAGGACGACCGTGTCCCCGGCGTGAACGCGCACCACGGATTTGGCCTCGCGGATGCCGACCGTCGGCAGGCCGCTCCCGCGCTCGATGGCGTCTACCGTCGAGAGGCGCGGGTCCAGGTCAAGCGTGATGTCGTCGCTCGCCCCGACCGTCGGGCGGACCGCAAGCGAGTAGCCGATTTGGATCGGCAGGGCCGAGGGCGCCTGCTGGCCGTAGCGGCCCTGCTGGAGCACGGTGACATAGCGCGTTTGTCCCAGAAAGAACGTCCCCTGCGCCCCCGAGGCGACGAGCAGGAAGGGCTGCGCGGTCAGCCGGGCGCGGCTGCGGACGGCCAGGGCCGAAACGGCGGCCTGGAACCGGCGCGTTTGGCCCGCTTGCGAGAGAACGGTGATCTGGCCGGCGTCCGTGTCCAGCCCCTCGCTTTCGCGCCCCAGCGTCCGGGTCAGGCTCAGGGCGTAGCGGGCGTCCTGCGAGGACGAGAACTCCCAGGCGGTGACTTCGACGCGCACCTGGGAGCGCGGCAGGTCCAGCAGGGCCAGGTCACGCGCCATCTTCGCCGCCACTTCGGGGGTGCTGGTGACGATGAGCGAGTTGTTGCCGGCGTCCACCCGCACGGACGGCAGCAGGAAGTCCGGCAGCAGCAGCCTGGCCCGGTCCGGCGCGAGCGAGCGCAGGTGCAGGCTCGTCGTCACATTGGCCGCGTCGCCGCGCCCGAAGGTCAGCCCTCCGCCTTCGTCCAGGGTACGCGGCGCGGCGACCAGGCCATACCCAACCCGCAGCGCGCCCAGCAGGTCGGCGAGGCTGGCGTCGGGCAGGACGAGCGAGACGTCCGCGTCCCCCGCCCCGGCCTGCACGATCAGGGGCAGGTCCTGTACCTCGCTCGCCGCCTGGAGCAGCTCGGCGAGGGGCGTGTGCAGGGCGCTGATATGCATCCGCGACGCGCCCGCCCCTTGCCCGCCCGCCTGAGCCGGCAGGGGCTGGAGCGACAGCCGGTGCTTTTGCAGTTCCGGCGGTGAGCGGTGGATGCCTCCCACATGGCGGGCGTCTACGCGGTCGCTGACAACCGTGATCACGACCGAGCTACGGTCCGGGCCGAGCGCGATGCTGACGTCGCGCGGGTTCAGGTATACAGTCTGATACGATTCGTTGCCGAAGTCGCGTACCAGGACCGGCACGAAAAAGCGGAGCTGCACGTCTACGCGCGGCTGGCGGCCGTCGTAGGACGTCGAGTTCTTGAAGTCGTCCCTCCCCAGCGTCACGACCGCCGAGTCCACGGGGTAGGCGCCCAGATCGGTGAATGCGGGCAGCCGGGCGCGGGCCTTGTACAGCCGGACGCGGAAGGCCGTGACGGGCGTGTTGCTGCTCGAATAGTCACCGGGCAGCTCGTCACGGTTGACCCCGAACCGCACGGCCCCGTCGGTGCGGATCGTGATCTGGACGGCGTTCGGCAGCACGCGCTGCTCGATGCCGGTGATGTTGTAGAAGCCGTTGGCGAGCTGCGCCGAGGCGGGCCGGCCCGCGAGGAGCAGGAGGAACACGAGCAGGAGAAAAACGCCCCCCCGGCCCCTAATTCCGGGGGGGTAGGAGAGGGCTAATTTACTTCTGGCTCCCCCGGCGGGTGCAGATGCGCCAGCATTGGGGGCGGGGGGGGCTATACATTCCCTCACTTCGGCGTTCCCTGCGGCGTCCCGCCGAGCGCGGCCTTCGGCTGGACGGGGGCCGGTGCCGCGCCCGCCGGGGACGGGATCGCGATCTCAGGGTCCAGGCCCGGCAGGCGCAGGGACGGCGGGATGGGCGGGTCGGGCGGGCGCGGCGCGGGCGGCAGCGACCGGTTCAGGTCGGAGTCCAAGAAGCGGGACTTTAGGGCGCGCTCTTCCGCCTCGGGCAGATGCCCCGTGTTGGACAGGATGCGCGGCGTGATGAACAGCACAAGCTCGGTCTGAGTCGTCTGGACGTTCTTGGTCTGGAACAGCAGCGGGCCGATCAATGGGATGTCGCCCAGCACGGGCACCTTCGTGCGAACATCGCGCGTCTCCTGCTGGACCAGGCCGCCGATCACGATGGTCTGGCCATCCTTGACCCGGACGACCGTCCTGGCGGTGCGCGTGCTCTTCTCGGGCAGGTGCGTGGCCGGGTCGGGAGCCGAGAGCGTCGAGACCTCGGCGTTGACGTCTACCAGAATCTGGCCCTGGCCGCCCGTGTACGGCGTGATGGCGAGGTTGACGCCCGCGTCAATGTAATTCCGGCTGCCGCCGTTGCCGCCGGTGTCAATGGGCGTGGCGACGTAGCGCTGCTGGCCGACGAAGATGGACGCCTGCCGGCCCGAGACCGTCGCGATGCGTGGGTTGGCGCGGACGCGCGCCTGCCCCTTCTGCTGCAAAGCGCTGAGGCGGGCGAAGAACTGGTTGGGGAGCTGCGTGATGGCCCCGGCGCTGTTCACAGTCCCGCCCGCCTCATAGGAGATCGTGCCGCTGGCGGGGTCAACCGTTGGGCCTTCGCGCCCGTTATGGTAGGTCAGGGATAGGCCGAGCTGGTCCACGGTCGTGTTGGTCAGTTCCACCAGGAGCAAGTCCACGACGATTTGCGAGGCGGGGATGTCGAACTGCCCGATGTCCTCGCGGAACTTACTGAGCACCTGGGTCGGGGCGGACAGCACGACGGCGTTCTGCTCCGAGTTGACCTTGACGTAGTCCTGCAAAAAGACCGGCAGCAGGTTCCGGGCATTGGCCGCGTCCACATACTTGGTCGGGATGGCGGTGATGTCCGAGAGCAGGTAGGAGGACGGTGAGCGGGGGATGCCCTCGGAGATCATGGTCACGCCCTCCACGTCCGCTGACGACAGCCCGTAAGCGCTGACGATGTCGTCGAGGATCTGACGGGCGGGCTTTTGGAGGATGTTGACCGTGATCCGGCGGGAAACGGTGTCGTCCACGACCAACCGCAGACCCGCTTTCTCGGCCAGGGCGGTGAACAGCTCCTGCGCGTCGGCGGACACGGCGAACACGGACAAGGCGGCGTCATTGCCGGTGATCTGGTAGGTTCCCCGTGCAGGCAGTGTGGTGGGTCGCGGCGGGACGACCGCCTGTGGGGCGGCGACAGCCGGCGCGGCCGGATTTATCTGACCCGGACTCGCCTGACGTGGGGGAGTGCCCAGGACGGAGGGGCCGGGCGTCTGACCCAGGGGCGGGGCAGTAGGCGTGGGCGGCGGCGCGGGATTGGCCGGCACGGGCGGGACATCGGCGGGAGCGACCGGGACGGTCGGCGGCGCCAGCGGCGTCGGCGCGGGCGTGGGACTGGCCGGCTCGGCGGGGCCGGTGGCAGGCGCGGTCGGGACGACCGCCGGCCCCGCCGGGGCGGGCGCGGACGGGGCGGGCCCCGCCGGGGCGGGCGCGGAGTCGGCGGCACGAGCCGGTGCGGGTGGCCCGGTGAGCAGGATCAGGGCAAGCGCGGGCAAGAGGGGGCGTATAGGAAGAGAATGTTTTAAGGAATGTTTTCGGGTCACGTTTAGGCCGTTCTTAGCACATAGGGCGGTTACAGCAGAGCCGGGTCCGCGAGGCTTCGCGGAGGCGCGTAGATAGTATAACGGCAGGAACGGCAAAATGCTTCGGTTTCGGCGAAAATAGTTACCAGTGACTTTTTATTTTACTGGCTGATGTTATGAATGTCCCGCGCCTGGGTAGCGGCCTGCTCAAAGGCGGCGAAGAGGAAGATGGGGTCGGCGCGGCCACTTTCGACGAACAGGGCGCGCGGGGGGACCAGAGCGGCGCGATCCGGCATCTCGGCCAGGCGCAGCAATCCGGGAACGTAGTTGTCTACGCAGTGGTCAATCGAGAGGATGGAGGCGGCAAGAGTGTTGAAGTAGGCGGACACGAGGCAGGCGCGGACCCGCGTGTCCCAGGCCGCCGTCCACAATGCGGCCAGGCCGCCGCCCGAAATGCCCAGGGCGGCCAGGCGGGCCGCGTCGGCGCAGTCGGTCCGGGACTGGAGGTAATCCAGCGCGCGGCTCGCGTCCCAGACGCGCCAGTCGGCCAGGGTCTCGCCGAGCATCAGGGCGGCCACGCTGTCCTGCGCGCAGGAACTCGCGTCGGGACCCTGGGCGCGGCCCCAGGCGTAGCGGCCTTCGAGTGCTTCAATGCGTCCTCGCCGGTAGACGCCGGTGTCGAGTCCCGTGGGTTCCACGGGGGCTAGTTCACCCGCGATGCCGAAGCTGCCTGCATGGGCGGGAAACCGGCTCTGAAGAGCCGGTCTACTCCCAGTGAAAGTCGCTACGCGACTGAGGACAAGCTATCAAAAGCGCATCTTCAGTGCCGGAGGCACTTCCACTTCGAGTAGACCGGCTCTTCAGAGCCGGTTCCTTGCTGCTTCAGAGCCGGCTCCTTGCTGCCTCAGCGCCCCGTGAAGGCCGAGGCCATCGCCGCCTGCGTCTCGTCCACGTCCGTCGTATACACGCGCACCTCTTGAATAGAGCTGCCGCCGCGCACTTTGACGAGGAGACAGCCGCTGCACTCCTCGGTGAACTTGATTGCGGGCGGTCCGTTTCGCAATGTCTTGATCAGGCCAAGCGAGATCTTGCTGACGCAGTCCAGCCGCGCCGCCGCGCGGGCGGGCGCTTCCGCCGCCGCAATGACCGTGGTGTGGCTGGTCGTGTATTTGCCGCCGTTGAGGTGGCCGGAAGGGCTGTTAGTTGCCATGAGATAGCGTCTATTACCCAATTCTGCGCCCCACGACAAAGGGCCGCTTCGTTTGCCGGAAAGGCGGGGACGGGAATAAGCATAACCTCATGTCTTACCCGCCGTCTGGAATACACACTCTGCCTGTCGTTCGGTACGCGCCTAGCCCGCGTTTCCCCGGTGCCTCCCATGCCGCTGCGGTGGACCGGGAGCGCGTCCGGCTGTCCGGGCGCGCTCGTTACCTTGTGCCTCTGCTGCTGGCAGGGTGCTTGCTCGTGCCGGCAGCGCTGTTCCACCATGCGAAGCCCGTTCCCCTGCGGGTCGTATCCTCCCCAGGCTCCGCCGCCGCACACGCCTTCCCGGAAGTTCAACGTGAGGCGCGCTGGGACACGCGCCTGGACGCCGCGCCGCGCCCCGGCCAGTTTGTGCGGTTCTTCCGCATGAGGGCGACGGCCTACACCCCTATCAGCACGCGCATGGAGGGCGGGCGCTACACTTCGACGCAGCGAGACGGGCGGGCGGAGCATGGCGTGGCGGTGGACCCCGGCCTGATCGCGCTCGGCTCACGGCTTTGGATACCAGGATACGGGCACGCCGTCGCCGACGACATCGGTGGGGCCATCAAGGGGCATCATGTAGACATCCGGGTGCAGGTGTACGGCCACATGGGCCGCTGGGGCGTCCGGCCCGTCCGCGTGTATGTGCTCCAGGAGCCGAAAGGCGATTAGGACGAAAAAGCGTTCCCTGCCCTGAACAGCAGGACGAACACGTGAAAGCAGGGCGAACCTTGTGTTCGTCCTCCTAGAAATCCGCCGTTCAGGGCGGCGCACGAAACCGGAGAGAACCCCCATGGCGAAACCGCCCAAACCGCAGACTGCGGGAAAATATGTCAAGAAGACCACCGCGCCGCCAAAGGCGCGGCCCCAGGCACACCCACAGACAGCACCGGCGGACGCCGCGCCCGAGGGGAAAAAGCCCTTTGCAGGGCCGCCCTTCGCCGCGCCGAAGCCGAAGGCTTCCGGTCCCCCGCTCAAGTACCCGGCGGCGAAGCGGGCGGCCCCGTCTCGGAAGCCAGCCAAAGCCGCCCCGATCCCAAAGCAAGTAGAAGCCGCGCCGGAACCCGAAGAAGCCGCCGAGCTTCCCGCTTTTGCCGATCTGGAACTGTCCGAGCCGCTGGCGCGGGCCATCGCCGACCTGGGATTCGAAGCGCCGACGCCGATCCAGGCGCGGGCCATTCCCCTGCTGCTGGCCGGTCGCGACCTGATCGGGCAGGCGCAGACGGGCACCGGCAAAACCGCCGCCTTCGGTCTGCCGTTGATTCAGATGTGCGACCTTTCCAGCACTCAGACGCAGGCGCTGATCCTGGAGCCGACGCGCGAGCTGGCCGTGCAGGTAGCGGGCGGCATCCATGCCCTCGCTCGGCACACGGGCCTGCGCGTCGTGCCGGTCTACGGCGGGCAGCCTTTGGACCGCCAGTTCCGCGCCCTCCGGGACGGCGCGCAGATCGTCGTCGGCACGCCGGGGCGGGTCATGGATCATTTGCGGCGCGGGACGCTCTCGGTCGAGAATGTCAAGCTGTGCGTCTTGGACGAGGCCGACGAGATGCTGGCCCTGGGATTTTTGGAGGACATGGAGACGATCCTGGCCGAGCTGCCCACGCCGCGCCAGCTCGCCTTCTTTTCGGCCACGATGCCGCCGCGCATCGCCGCCCTGGCGCAGCGATTTCTCCAAGACCCCGCCCACGTCTCGATTGACGCCAAGCGGCGCACGGTGGCAGCGACGAACCAGACCTATTACGAGGTGGCGCCGGGGCGCAAGCTGGAAGCGCTGGCGCGCGTGCTGGACATGGAGACGCCCGGCCCGACCATCGTCTTCTGCCGGACGCGGCAGGAGACCAACGACCTGGCCGACGCCCTGCGCCTGCGCGGCTACAGCGCCGAACCCCTGCACGGCGATCTGGGGCAGCCCGACCGGGACCGCGTCATGCGCCGCTTCCGCGAGGGGCTGGCCGATCTGCTGATTGCCACCGACGTGGCGGCGCGCGGCCTGGACATCGAAACCGTCACGCACGTCATCAACTACGACATCCCGTGGGACGTCGAGCAGTACATCCACCGCATCGGGCGCACGGGCCGGGCCGGGCGCGCGGGGGACGCCATCACTCTCGTGGAAGGCCGTGAGCGGCGGCAGCTCCGGGCCATCGAGCAGATGATCGGGACCCCCATCAAGCCCGCCCGCATCCCCACCGCCGCCGACATCGCCGCCCGCCGCCGGGACCTGTTCCAAGAGTCCCTGCGCGAAACCCTGGCCGCCCGCGCCTTCGACGGGCATTTGGCAACGGTCGAGGCGCTGTCCGAGGAATACGACACGTCGGAGATCGCCGCCGCCGCCTTGCAGATGCTGTGGCAGAGCCAGCACTCCGGCCCCGCCGAGGCCGCCGAAGAATTGAACGCCGACTCGGAGCAGCCCGAGGTCGGCATGACCCGCCTGTTCGTCGGCCTGGGCCGCCAAGACGGCCTGCGTCCGGGGGACTTGGTGGGGGCGATCAGCAACGAGGCGGGCCTGCCGGGCAAGACCATCGGCGCGATTGATATTTTGGACCGGACGGCCTTTGTCGAGGTGCCCGCACCGGAAGCGCAGAAGGTCGTCATCGCCCTCCGCAACGCCACCCTGCGGGGCCGCAAAGTCAAGGTCGAGGTCGCCCAGCCGGCGGGCATCCGCCGCCGGGGTTAGCATTCGCTACGGAATAAGCCGATGCTGGGAAGTGCCCAGCGTCTAGAGAACTCAAGACATAACAGGACGGAGATTTCCAGCAGGCAGCCTCATTTATGGGTGACAGGAGGCAGCCTCATTTATGGGTGAGGCGCGGTCGTGATAGAGTGGTTCGTCTCGGAGGAGGTGTGAACGTGGAGACTGTTCGCTCGGTGGATGTGAGGACTGAGAAAGTCAGTATGGATCAGGTGCTTGGTCAGATCGGTGAGACCGTACTCTATCTCGTTAACGAGTTCCATGATGCTGATAAAGCAGTCATGTTAGATAAACTGAGAGAGTACTTCAATGCACGAATCGTGACACCGTATGTTGAATAAGGCTGCTCTCGCTCGCGCGTGCGTAGGGGGCGCGTAATGGTACTACTTCTCGATGAATTCCGAGGCAAAGGCTATGTAACATCAGCCGGGGAGCGTGACAATGATTCTCCATACGATCATGTTCTACTGGGCGCTTCTGGCCCTGGTTATCGTTGCCGCCTGCTTTTTTGGCCTGCTGACGCACAAGGCGCCGCTGGAGGAGAACGCTGAAGCGCCTGAAGAAGCTCCCAAAGCCATCTTCGACTTCTCGGGCGGGCGTGAGGAAGGGCGGCGGATGCAGAAGTCTTTGGGGGAAGCGCTGGCGGAGTCCCGTACAGACGAAGAATTCGAGAGCCGCTTCAAACTCGTCGTCCGCTCCGCCACCGGGCTTGACACCGAGCTGACCTGGACCGGACTGAGACGCTCCCTCGTGGAGTACCGCCGGGCGGACGAGTTCGCCCTGTCGTCCCGCGCCCTGGCCGAGCGCTTCCTGCGCGACATCCCGCGCCGCTACAAGCTGGAAGAGGGGATGGCCCCTGTGCGTCGGCAAGATTGAAAGGACAAAAAACGATGGAAGACAGCAGCACTGATGAGCAGGCGGCGCGGGCGGCGGTCTGCCGCGCCATCGCCGAACAGTTCGCCCTGCCGGAAGCAGACTTTTCCCCTGACGTGTTCCTGGCCGCCGACTGGACCGGCGAGGTCCAGGAAGGGGCGGTCATCCTGGTCCAGACAGGCAGCGTCCTCCCGGCGGGCGGCACGGAGGAGGCCGCCGAATCCTGGATGAAGGTCAATGACCGTCTGGAAGAGCAGGGCGTAGACCTTTACTGCGAGGTCAAAAGCCCCGCAGTCACGGCGTTCTACCGCTTCTCCTAGCGGCGGCAGGACGCCCGGATAAATGAAAAGGAGATTCACAGTTGAACACCCAGTCCGTGAGCACGCCGGTCATCATCGGCGCCTTGATCCTCTCCGTTCTGCTCTTCGGCTTCCTCGGCTGGCGCTATCTGAACGCACCGCTCCGAGACGCAAACGGTCAAGACCTGTCGAGAGCGGCCATCATGCCCAGCAATATGTCCTATGGCCCGAAGTCGGCTGCCGCCGCAGGCGCCAGGCCGGCCTCGGGCACAAAAAAGCCACCTGCCGGAAAAACCTCTCGATAACCGACCGCAGGAATAGGGGAGAGAGATGCCTACCGAAGACCAAAACCGGCCCCGCCGGGACCTCAAGAGCCTCTGGCTGCTGCTGCCCCTCGGCGCCGGCCTGTGGGTAGCCCTCGCTTCCTGGAAGAAGCCGCCCTCGACGCATCCGCCGACGGGGTCTGGGGCGGTGGGGCAGGAGAAGTACGAGGCTTACCGTCGAACCAAATACCTTCTCCTGAGCCGAGTCGGTCAGGGACAGCCGAAGGGGTCTGCCGTGATCAGCTTTGCACCTTACACCGACGGCATCGTCACAAAGATGGGTCCCAGCCGGTATCGCTGTTCCAGTTCTCTCACGGTGCGCTCTCGAACCGGAGAGTTGCTGGAAGAGCGCTGGCAGTGCATCATCACCGGAGACCAAAACAACTGGGCCTGCGAAAGCTTCCAGCACGCGCCGCCGGAGCATGTCCCGCCGAGCAGAGTGGGGCTGGATGCAAACACCCCAGATGTGCAGTAGCGCGACCACGGCTCTTCTTGTCCCCTTTCCGCGGCCGCTCTGTGGTGCGCCGAACCCTTCCCGCCTTTCTGACCGTTCAGGAGGTAGATCGTGGAAGAAGGGGCACAAAGGAATGGACTACAAGGCTGACCAAGGGCGGAGGAGGCCGGGCTTCACGCTTGTAGAACTGCTCATCGTCATCGGCATCATCGCGGTCATCGCGGCGATCCTGTTTCCCGTGTTTGCTTCGGTGCGCGAGCGGGGCCGCCGCACCGTCTGCCTCTCTAATGAGCGGCAGCTCGGGATGGCGATGCTGCAATATGTGGCCGATAGCGGCGAGACGTTGCCAAACGGCCTCATTTGGGCGGGCGACAAGTGGGTGAGCCAGACGTATCCCTACGTCAAGGCTCCAGTGCTGTTCCAATGCCCCAGCGACGGCAGTACGGCCGGCACTGCGGACGCGACCGGCGGATTTCCGGTCAGCTATGGCCTGAACGCCGATCTGGCCCGGCATCAGTTCGAGGTGGATTTGGTTTCCGGCAAAATGGTGCGTCCCGCCGAAGGTTTTGGACTCGCCGACCTGACGGCCCCCGCCAAGACCGTCCTGTTTTTTGAGGTTGGCCCTGCCGGGGCTGTTCTCAGCACAGGGCCTCACACCGAGGACGGCTCCGTCGTGGGGAATGCGGGCATCACTGGGAGCGCGGAGTCCGACGGCAAGGGCGGCACGCGGACCGACCCGACTTACCCCCTGACCACCAGCATCTTCGGGTGGGTCCTGTATGCGACCGGGAATGTCGGCGGGCGGCTGCTTAACGGGGCGACGAAGGATGGGAAGACGCTGGGCGGCGGCAGCACGCCGCGCCATGCGGGCGGGGCCAACTATGTCGCCTGTGACGGCCATGCTGCGTGGCTGAGGCCGGAGGCGGTGTCCGGCGGCGAAGATGCGGTGGCGCCGGACTGCTCTCAAGGGACAGAGCCAGGGCAGCCTGGGCACTGCGCCGGGCAATGGGAGGGCAAAGCGGCAGGCACGGCGGGCGGCAAGTATGCCTTAACCTTCAGCCGCGATTGACCGCTTAACTCCTCCACTTCTCCCAAGCGGCACGCACCGTGGGGCCGGGGTCGTTACCCGCGATCAACCGCGCTTGGTACTCGGCGGCGCTGGTGATTGGCTCCAGGAATGTTCCATCCGAGGCGCGCGTCAGCAGGACGTGGCTGCCGCCCGCCTCATCGGTCTGGGGGGTGTCGGTCTCAGGGTCGTCGGTCTGGGCTTTGGCCTCAAAGCGCTTGTCGTGGTCCTTGACGAACTCGGCCAGGCGCAGGGCGTCTTTTTGGGTCATGCCTTAATGTCTCCACTTCGCCGAGTTGGAAAACGCGCTGTTTGGAAAACGCGCTGTGCGAGGGGCAGGAAATCCAGCGGGGGGCGGAGAAGACAGCAGAAACTGCGGCCTGCCAACAGCCCATGTTTTTCTGGCAACAGCCTACGTTTGGGGGAAGAAGGGCATGATGATAAAATCTTACGCCACTGTAAGGAAGCCGCCAGCCCTAGACAGGACCACCATGACCGCAGCAACAGACCGCTTCACCGAACTGATGCAGGACCTCGGCAGCCCGGACGCGCTCCGGGCGCAGGCGGCGGAAGGGCCAGCGCCGCGCGAGCGCCCGCGCGTCAATGCCCATGTGCATCTGCCGCCGAACTTCAGCGCCTTCGAGACGACGCAGCAGGCCGTGGAACTCGCAGACGCGCAGGACGTGCGGATTTTGGGCGCGAGCAACTATTACGACTATTCGGTTTATGGGGAACTGGCCGCGCTGGCGAGTGAGCGGGGCATCTTCCCGATCTTCGGGCTGGAGATCATCTCGCTCGTAGACGAGTTGGTTCAAGCGGGCGTCAAGATCAACGACCCCGGCAACCCCGGCAAGTATTACTTCTGCGGCAAGGGCATCACGCGGTTTGCGCCGATGACGGAGGAGGCGCGCGGGCTGCTCCAGGTCATCCGGGACAATGACTCGGCGCGCATGGCCTTGGTGGCAGGGAGGCTGGCTGCTGTCTTCGCCGGGGCGGGGCTGGAAACGGGGCTGGACGCCGAGGTGGTGAAGGACCGCGTCGTCGCCCGGCATGGGTCGCCGCGCGAGACCGTTTACTTGCAGGAGCGGCACGTCGCACAGGCGTTCCAAGAAGTGCTGTTTGAGCGCGTTCCCGAGGGCAACCGCGCTGCGTTCCTCCACCGAATCTATGCCGTCCCGCCGAAGGCAGAGCCAGTTGATGCCGTGGGCACGCAGAACGAGATCCGGTCACAGCTAATGAAGAGCGGCAAGCCCGCCTATGTCCCGGAGACGTTCGTGGACTTCGACCACGCCTGCCGCCTGATCCTGGCCCTGGGCGGCATCCCCTGCTACCCGACACTGGCCGACGGGACGGCGCCCCTCACGGAGTACGAGGCGTCTCCCGAAGGGCTGATCGCCGACCTCCAGGCGCGCAAGGTCGTCTGCGCCGAGTTCATTCCCAACCGCAACACGCCCGAAGTTTTGTCCCGCTACGTCCACGCCATGCGCCGGGCGGGCCTGTTCGTGACGGCGGGGACGGAACACAATACGCTGGACCTCCTGCCCATCGCGCCGACCTGCTTGAACGGCCAGCCTATCCCCGAAGACGTGCAGGAAATCTTCTGGGAGGGCGCCTGCGTCCTCATCGCCCACCAGTATTTAACACAGACCGATCAGCCCGGCTTCGTGGACGGCGCAGGCACACCGAACCCGGCCTACCCGTCCGCCGACGCCCGCATCGAAGCCTACCGGGCGCTGGGCGCGGCGGTCTTTGCGCGGTACACGGAGCGAGGCCGCGAACACGAAAGGCAACACCTCTCGTGAAACAAGAACCGACCGTCGTTTTCAACCGGGAACGCGCTTCTTCCTGTCAGATACCCCCGCCTGAAAGCAAGGGGGATATCCTTACCGACTCACACGAAAGGTTTATCATGAGACGGATGTTACAGAGGCCGATAGGAACTGTTTTGCTGGGGGTGAGCCTCACTCTCCCCGCGTTTCTGACGGGGTGCGGGGGCGGCGGCTCGTCGTCGGACGTGGCCCCTGTTACCTTCACACAAGCGAGCGCACCGGCAACCCGTATTGTCACCGTCAATGGGCAGCAGGTCGAGGCGAATGAAGTGCTGGTCATCATGAAGGACAGCGGCTCGGTCGCCACCGACCAGCAGAACGTCACAGCGCTGGTTAACAAGTACCATTTAGGGCGTACTGTTTATGAGATTCTCGATCTGCGGTCGTATGCCCTGACGACATCAGACGCCCAGGATTTGTCAAGCCTCGTGCAGTCCCTCAAATCAGAGCCGACCGTCCGGGCAGCGGAATTCAACGGCGTCGCCACCATAGCGGGGCAGACAGTGACAGACGCGCTCTCACGCCATCCGCCTTGCTGAAACCCGTTTCACCGTCCTGGCTGCCTGTGCCGGTTGTGAGCACGGGCATTATAAAAGCCCTGTTTTGTCGCATAGGAGGAGGCAATGGCATCCAAATTGCTGCGCTGTTCAACGTGTCAAGCATTCGTCCCGCCGGCACACCTGCGTCCCCCGCTCACCTATGCTTCCCGATACTGCCCCAACTGCCACAGCCGCTTGGAGTTCCCTGCATCCTTGCCCGGCTTGCCACGTCGTCAGCGGTATCGGCTGCCGCTCTCTCAATGGGTTCCGATGGCCGTGCGTCGTTGGTGGAATCGCAGACGCTACGCTCGTAAAAGTTGAACCACAATGCGGAGGGGCAGTAAAGACAGCAAGTATCTGGACAAAAACCGGAGTCATCTGCGGGGCTGTGGGAATGGCGATCAACGCGGCTCTTATTGGCTTCTGGCCTGCGGCGACCTTTCACTCGGACGTATCGAGGGAGGCGCGTCTGGCTGCCCTCTGTTTTGCCTTTGTTGGTTTTCTGGTCGCTCTCCTGGGCTTCTTCCGGCGCGGGCGGTAGCGGAACAGCCTGACAGCCAAAGAGCGCGTGACACGTTTATCCGCTCACCGGCAGCCCTCACCGGAGGGTGGCGGCTTGCAGACGGGTCTGGTAGAGAGACCGGTGTTCCGGGCCTCAGCAAAAGCGCAATAAACGGGATGTTCCAGGGAACGAACCGTTTCAATAACGCCCCACGTTATGGATAGCATCAACAAGGGCTGACGCTGCCCTCACACGACAGCGCTCGGACTTGGAGGAGAAAACCATGACAAGTCAACTCATCTCAAAGACCCCAGGAGTCGCGCTATCGCTGGCGACGCTGGGATGGGCTATCTTTTCAGCGGGCATGATGCGGGTTGTCTCACACCCGCTACAGCCGCTCTCGCTGGCGCTTCTTTTTGGAGAAATCGCCCTTGCGGGTGTCTCCCTGCTCCTGAGCGAGAAGAGCTACCGGAGGCAGGGCGGGGTCATCGCGCGCCTCTCGTACATCCTCTCGGCAACACTGTTCGGCGCGGCGCTCTTCCCCTTCTGGGTTGGGCTGGCGTTCTCTTACACAGGCTAGTATATGCCGTCGGCGGCAGCGCGGCTCTCATCTTAGGGTAGCGGCTTGCAGGCGGGCCTGGCCTAAGAAGCGGTTCGGCTCCGTGCTCAGGGTCCAGGTGACGACCAATGTTTGGCCCGGCGCGGCGGCGCGGTAGCGCAGGGTGTAGACGCCGGTGAAGCCGCCGGGGACGGGAGACCAGGCGTTGGATAGGTTGCCGTCGAAGGTGGGGCTGACATAATCGGGCGCGGAGGCGTCCGACAGATGCGCGGTCAGGGTGCCGCCCGCCCCCTCGATGCCGCCGACATAGACCCGCAGGACACGCTCCCGAGTGTCGGCGGGGGCCGTGAAGCGGTAGCCGTGGCCGACGCCGTTGAGCCACAGGCCCGCGTGCGAATCGTCCACGCGGGCGATCGGTGTGCCGTCGCTCCACCGGACACTCATGCCCTCCCCGACGGTCACGTCCCGGTAGCCCGTTCCGACCTCTTCCAGCGCGCCGATCTTGTTCCCGCCGCCCACCTTACGGTTGACCGCCCCCTTGCCGCCCTGCCCCCAATGCACCCAGTCTTCGGTCCCTTCCGCCGTCAGGTCGGCCTGGCCGGGCGCGGGGTCCGCCGCGCCAAGCAGCAGGCCGGACGAGGGAACGTCCACGAGCAGGCTGCGGTCCAGGTTATTGTTTTCCTTGCTGCGCTCGTCGGGGACGCGGTCAATGTCGTCCACCAAGACGCGCAGAAGGTGCGCGCCCGCCGTCGCCGTCCATTTGCCGTTCTGGCCGCCCCCGTTGGCAGTGAGGACGCGCGACTCGCCCGGCGCCAGCGGCGTCCCATCCGTGGTGGCGTAGGTCGTATACTTGCCGTCTATGTAGAAGGTCAGCCCCGTCACGGTGCCGGCGGGGGTCGCGCCGTCCCCGACGTTTTTGAGCGTTGCCCGGAAGACAACCGGGTCGCCCGCCTTGGCTGTGGGAACGTCCACCTGGGTGCAGACCAGATCGGGCCGCTTGTCCGGCGTCACCACGACGGCCTGAGCGCGGGGAGACATATCGCCCGCGCGGCTGTAGCTCTGCACGGCGTAGGTGTAGCCCAGGCCGGGCCGCACCCAGGCCGAGGCGTCGTCAAGGGACAGGCCGCGCGTGGCGGTCAAGAACGCGCCGTTGCGGTAGACGAAGTACCCGGCGGGAGCGGCGCGGCCAACCGGCGGCTGCCAGACCAGATGCACGGCGCTTTCGGTCGCCGTTCCCTGCACGGCGCGCGGCGGGGGCGGCGGGGCGATGGCCTTGATAGGGCGCGGCGTCAGGCGCACGACCATGACCGAGGCAGGCACTTGCAGGGCCAGCGTCCCCCCGCTGACGGCCTCTTTCTGGACATCGTAGCCGCCCGCCGCATTCTGGGTCAGCACCGTGGCCGACACCGCCACCGGCGTTTGCAGATGCAGGGTGACAGGGACGGGGGCGTTCACGATGTCCCGGTGCGTGTCCTGGTCGAAGTTCTTTACCTCGTTCCAGATCAGCAGCAGGTACTCGCCGCTCTTCTTCTGGAGCGTCAGCGTATGGACAGTCGGCGGCGCCCCCTCCAGCCCAAACCGTAGGGCGCGGGGCGCGAAGTCGCCGCCGACCCACCGGTGCGCCTTTGGGTCCCAGTCCGAGTCTTTGATCGTCGCTAAAAGGTTTTTGACGGCAAAGTAGGAGGGCCGCTTGGTCGTCCGGTCGCTTTCCAGCAGCCCGTAGCCGTCGGCGTTCTCGATGGCGAACAAGTACGCGCGCCGGATGCCGTGCCGGAAGTATTCGGCCAGCAGCATCGGGATGTTCAGCGCCTGGGCGCGCAGCGACCCGGTATTGTTGGTTCCATTGGAGCGGTCCGGCTGGACATTGTAGCCGCACTCGGTCGGGACAAACAGCTTGATTGCCGCGCCTGGGGGCAGGACGTTGTTGAAGCGGGTCTCGTTCATCAGCAGGCTGGACGAGGGCACATCGTAGCCCTGGTACGAGTGCATGTTGGCGAAGTCGAAGGCGGAATGGGGCCGGGCGAGGTGGTAGTCGGTGAAAATGGCCGTGTAGGCGACGATGGGGAGGGGGCGCGTGGCCGGGTCGGCCTTGACCGCCCGGTACACGTCGTCCATGAAGGCGGCCCCGCCGGCCTCGTCGGTCTTGCCCCGGTACTTGATGTTCAGGTCCTGCGGCGGGAACTTGTTGTTGACCTCGTTCGGCCCCTCGATCTCGCCGACCGAGCCGGGCGCGTACTGATGCAGCTTCGCCAGGACGTCGGCGGGCGTCTTGGTCTTGCCGGGGTCAATCAGCAGCATCGGCTGGACGCCGTGCGCCTCCCACGCCGCCCGGACCTGGTCGGGCTGGTCGGCCAGCGTCAGGTCGTTGAACAGGCCCGTCCGGTAGTGCCGGATGCCCAGGTCGTAAAAGACCTGCGGGTCATAGGTCTTGCCCGCGCCCGCATACGGCCCGTCGGGGATGACATGGAAGCGCAGCGGGCTGCCGCTAATGCCCACGAAGTCCGTGAACTGGTCCGCCCGGAAGGCAGGCTGCGCGCCGGGAGTGGGCGGCGGGGGCGCGGCGTACCCTGGGGAATTAAACCCGGCCAGCGCCAGCGCCGCCCCTGCCACTTTCCATCGCTTACCCATACGTTTTGGTCTCAAACTCGGCTCCTCATGCTCCGGGCAAGGCTGCCGCCGGGTCAGCGCCGTGGGCGCGGCGGCAGCCAGTAGACGACCGATAGGAACAGGCAGGCCAGCGCCATGATGAGGGGGAGGATGACATGGAGCGTGACCGCGTGCCCCTGCTGGTAGTGACTGTACGCGGAAAAGGACGCCCCCGCGCAGAGCAGCGGATAGATGATCTTCCGATACCCGTCAGTTCTCATGTCTGCATTATACACCATGCCGGATGCCGACAGGCAACAAAAGCGGCTTGACAAGAGACCGCTGGCGGCTTATACTGGGGAAAGGCTGCGGCGCGGCATACACTCGGACTGAAGGAGCAGGACAATGGCGGACGAAACTTTGAAGGCAGAAGAAACCTCGAAAACACCGGGCGGCACGGTTTACCATCAGGTCGCCCCCGCCGGTGTCGCGGCGGAAGTGACCGCCGACGACCCAGTAGCGGCCGGGGCGGTCGCCGCCCTGGGACGCTGGCTGACGGAAAAGCTGGCAGCTAGCCCCGCCGCCCGAGAGCGAGTCGCTACCCTCAGCGGCCTTTCCGCGACCGACCTGACCGCGCTGATGGACGGGCATCCCCTGTTCCGCCTGGACACGGACCACGTCCAGCGGATCGCAACCGCACTCGTGGAAGCGCAGGTCATCCCCCAGGCCGATGAGGTTTGGGAAGCAATGGGTTCCGAGGCCGGCCCGTCCGAATACATCGTGCCCCCCACGCAGGTCGTGCGGGCGATGTCGGGCAATCCCTAACGAGTCGCAAGATGGGCCGCCGACATCAGTGTCGGCGGCCCGTTCCTCTGCCAGCGCCTACAGCCCCAGGTGGGCGGAGACAGCAAAAAAGCGTCAACCCCTCGGGCTGCCGCTTTCTGTCACGCTGCTTGGTTTGTCGCCGTCAATTTTGGCAACGTAGAGATAGTATATCACACAGCGGGCGAAAAGTCAAGGATAACCTTAATGATTTTATTCTGCCAAAAACACCGCGGCGGCGGGTTTCAGCGGCACCTACGGCCACTGCCAGACGCCACTGGTGGTACATTCGTGCTCTCCAATTGCCCCAAGCCGTCTCAGAATTGATGCATCTTTCCCTGCCATGCCGCCAGATTCTTGACACCCGCCTGCAACTCCGTTACACTGCCCATGCCCATCAGCCAGGACTTCCCGCGAAAGACGCCCCATGAGACTCGCCCGCATCCAAGCTGTCCGTCCGTTCTCCTCTCCCCGTCGGCTGGCGGTGACGCGCTTGCTGGCGGGTTTCCTGCTCGTCGGACTGGGCGGCTGCGCCCGTCCGCCCGCCGGCCCGCCACCGCGTTCCCTGAGCGAGTGGCGCGCGCTCCAAAACGCCCGGCAAAACCCCCCGCGCCCCCCCGAAGTGTCCTCCGACGCGGAAGTTACCCTCAACGGGTACGGGATCACCGTCCCCGCCGGAATGCTCCTGACACGCTCCGGCGGCCTGACCCCGACGTCCTCCCGCATTACCCTCCACTGGAACAGCCCCATCCGCCCGGACCGGTCGCGCACGGTGTTTCTGTGGGAGATCTACCAGCCCAACCCCGGCCAGCCGGCCGCGACCCTGGCCCGCCTGGCGCAAGTCCTCGCGCGCGACTCCCAAGCGAATGCCGACAGGCACAGTGGGTATGTCGCCTCGGGCATCGAGCCGTACACGCTCCACGGCCTGCACGGCTTTCGCTATTATTGGAAAGGCTCATTCGCGACGACCCGCCACGTCAACCACGGCTTCGTCTACGTCCTGAACGGCCCCCCGCGCCTCCTGAACACCGTCGTCTACCTCCGCGCCACCGACAGCGAGCCTTACCACAAGACAATCCTGCCGCGCTGCGAAAAAGCCGTCCTCTCCTTCCACACGCTCTAATGTCAGCATTTTGGAACCGTCTCAGATGCCCCGCCTGTCAGGAACCTTCCCCTAGCTCGCCGGGGTTCTTGTGGTATGGCACTTCAACTTTCTGTCCTCGACCTGGCCCCGGTCTCGTCCGGCATGACGGCGGCGCAGGCGCTGGGGAACACGCTCGATTTGGCGCGAAGGGCCGAAGCGCTGGGGTACGCCCGCTACTGGCTGGCGGAGCACCACAACATGCCGGGCATTGCCAGCTCTTCGCCCGAGATTCTGATTGGGCAGGTGGCGCGGGAAACGTCCCGGATGCGCGTCGGCTCGGGCGGGATCATGCTCCCGAACCATGCGCCGCTCCAGGTGGCCGAGTCGTTTCTGACGCTGGAAGCGCTCTTCCCCCAGCGGATTGACCTGGGCATCGGGCGCGCGGCGGGGACCGACCCGCGCACGGCCCTTGCTCTGCGGCGGTCGGCTTCGGGCGTGGGCGCGGATGATCTCCCGGAGCAGCTTGACGACCTGTTTGCCTTTGGGGGCGGCGGGTTTGGCGAACGGCATCCGTTCCGGTCCGTGTCCGCCGTCCCGGCGGGCGTCCCCCTCCCGCCCGTGTGGCTGCTCGGGTCGAGCGACTACAGCGCGCGCCTGGCGGGGGCGCGCGGGCTGGGGTTTGTCTTCGCGCACCACATCAACCCGGACGGCGCGGGCGAAGCGATGCGGCTTTACCGCGAGAACTTTGTCCCTTTGGGACACCTGGCCGCACCCCAGGCAATTATTACGGCGTCGGTCATCTGCGCCGAAACCGCCGAGCAGGCCGAGGCGCTGGCGCCGACGCTGGACCTCGCCTGGCTGCGGCTGCGCCGGGGCAATCCCGCCCCCTTCCCCTCCCCCGACGAGGCGCGGGCCTACCCGTACACCTTTGCCGACCGGGTGCAGGTGCAGGAGACGCGGCGACGGCTCATTCTGGGGGACCCGTCCAGCGTCCGGGCGCAGATTTGCCGTCTGGCGGGGGAAGTGGACGCCCAAGAGGTGATGGTGACGACGATTACCCACGGCCACGCGGAGCGTCTGCGCTCGTATGAACTTCTCGCCGGGGTTTTTGGACAGAGATTGGACGGAGTCTAACCATGCCGCGAGAGAGCGAAGATGCCCCCGGCGGGCACGTCGCGGGGGCGGGTCGCCTGCGGGCGCGTCCCTCGCCTGACCCGCCGGAGGCAGGGGAAGATCGCCCCGGCGGAATGACGCTCGACCTGGGGGGCGGCGGGCGCGGGGCGCTGCTGTATGTCCCCCCTTTGTATGACCCGTCCCGGCCCGCGCCGCTGGCCCTGGTGCTGCATGGGGCCGGAGGCACGGCGGCGCACGGGCTGGGCCTGCTGCGCGCGCAGGCGGACGCGGCGGGGCTGATCCTGCTGGCCCCCGCATCCCGGCGGCAGACGTGGGACGCCATTGGCGGGCAGTTCGGGCCGGATGTTGCCGCCATTGACCGGGCGCTGGCGCACGTCTTCGGGCAGCTTGCCGTGGACCCGGACCGGCTGGCGGTCGGCGGCTTCTCCGACGGAGCCTCCTACGCGCTCTCGCTGGGGATCACCAACGGCGACCTGTTCAGGCATGTCCTCGCCTTCTCGCCGGGCTTCACCGCCCATGCCGCCCGGCACGGCAACCCGCGCGTGTTCATCTCCCACGGCACGCGCGACGCCACCCTGCCCATCGCCGTGTGCAGCCGCCGGATCGTGCCCGCATTGCGTCACGCGGGCTACGATGTGACCTACCAGGAGTTCGACGGGCCGCACACGGTTCCGTCCCACATCGCCGGGGAAGCCATGAAGTGGTTTCTGGAGGGCGATGTTCAGGGAGAAGGCCGGAGCGAGGCGGGCGGGAAGTAGAGTCCGAGGGAACGGCGCTGCCACCAGGCCCCGGTCAGGCGCTTGGCGCGGGCGTCCGTGAAGCGGTAGTCATAGAGCGTCGCCCGGACGAAGCGCGGCGGCGCGTGGGGGAAGGGGTTCGTCTGGAGCAGGCCGAGCACGTCGGGTGAGCCTTGCAGCAGGCGGACCAGAAAGGCCCGGAACCAGGGCGCGTTGTCGGCGCTGCCTAGTGCGGCGAACCAGAGCTGCCAGTCCAGGCGCGGCTGGAACGGCGCGACAAAGCGGGGCGATTGGTTCACGTCCTGCGGCTGGTCGCGGAAGCCGTATTCGTGCCAGGTCCTGCCGTCGTCGCTGCCCTCGACGGCGATGACCGGGTGCGACGTGGTCATCACGGCGAACAGGCCGTAAGGGTTGACCAGATGCAGCGGCTCCTGCCAGGCGACGAGGGACCGGAGGGGAGAAGGCAAGCCGAACTCGCCCGCGATCTGCCCCAGGCTGACGGCGAGAAGCACGGCGGCGACGGGGGCAAGCGCCAAGCGCCGGGCGCGCATCGGCGCGGGGCGGGCCTCCGGCTCTGCGGGAAGCCAATGCCGCAGGCGGGCGGGCACGAGCCGGCGCAGCGCGGAGTCGTCCAGTAATAAGACGCACAGGGCCAGCGTCAGATAGTTGAAGAAGGCGAAATTGCCAGTCAGCAGGATCAACGCCTGCAAGCCCGCCAGCAGAACGGCCCCGGCCAGGCGCCCCCGGCGCGGGGCGAAGATCAAAAACGGCGCGGCGAGTTCGACCACCAGGACGGCGAGCGTCGAGAAGTGGTGGAACGGCAGCGGGAGCAGGTGCAGGAACCAGGCCGGCGGCGTCGGCAGCGGCTGCGTCTCGTAATGGAAAGCCATCGCCGTCCCGTCCCGCCACGTCGGATCGCCGCTGGCGAGCTTGACGACGCCCGACCCGAACATCAGGCGGAACAGCAGCCAGCGCCCCAGCCACAGCGCCAGCCGCGAGGGCGGCGTCTCGGATGCGAAGCGCGGCCAGACCCGCAGGGGCGCGAGCCAGATCGCCAGGAAGCCGGTTTCCAGCAGCAGCGTGTCCCACTGGAAGCCGAGAAAGTCCTGCCCGACGCTGACCAGCGACAGGTACAGCAGCCACAGGCCAGCCAGCGTCGGGACGGGCAGGACACCCACGATCAGCAGCAGCGAGAGCAGCATCCCCGCCAGGCACAGCCCGCGCAGGGCCGAGTCGCTCGGGTCCAGCCAGGCCAGCGTCGGCACGAGCCGGAAGCGCTCCGGCCCGGCCTGGGCGGCGACGGCCTCCAAAAAGCCCCGCGCCGGCAGGATGCCCCGGCTGCCGATCAAGCCCAAAACCTGCGGCCACAGGGACGCGAAGGCGCAAAAGTAGACCGCGCCCAGCCCCCGCAGAAACACCCAGCGGGTGAGGACATAAGACTCCTGCATCGGCGTCACGTCGTCGCCGTTACCAGCGAGATCAGGCGCGTCACCTCATGCTCGGCCAGCAGGCTGACCTGCAAGTCGCTGACCTGCAAGTCCAGGTCCGCGCGCTTGTCCGCCAGCGCAGCCATCCGGTTCTGGCTGATCAGCGCGAAGGTGAATAAAAAGATGGCCTCGACCGACGCTTCCATCCCCAGGATCACGAAGGACGGGTCGAAGCGCGGGACGTGGGGGCGGGCAGACCAGCCCAGATTGACGGCGACCCACAGCCCGCAAGCGACCAAGTGGATGAAGGTAAAGGCCATGCTGCCCGTGAAGCGGGTAATGCCGTCGGCCATCCGGTCCGGCACCCACTGCGCCTGGTCTTCCGCGTGACGCCGCGCCAGCAGCGCCTGGATGTTGCGCGCCGCGACGCGCGCCATTCCGGCGGGGTTCTGGCTGTCGCCTGGAGGAGGATAAGGGACCATGCTGCCCACTTTCCGCCGGAGGGACCTTGCTCCGACGGGGAACTTGTTCCCAGCCCGTGTGTACCCAAAACGCGCACGCACATGGATTTCGCCTGGGGTATAATGGGCCGTCATGTACCAACCCATCTTAGCCACCCTGGGCTACGTCCTCTCGCACGACCGGCAATCGGTTCTGATGATCCGCCGGGACAAGCGCCCGGACGACCTCCACTTTGGCAAGTACAACGGCCTGGGCGGGCGATTGGAGCCGGGCGAGGACATCGTTTCGGGGATGCGGCGCGAGATACAGGAGGAGTCGGGGCTGGTGGTTGACGGCCTGCACCTGCGCGGGACGATCTCCTGGCCGGGTTTCGGCAAAGGGGGCGCGGACTGGTTCGGCTTCGTCTTCTTGATAGACGCCTGGCACGGCGAACCGCACGCAGGCAACCATGAGGGCACATTGGAGTGGGTGCCGCTGGCTTCCATCCCGGACCTGCCGCTGTGGCCCAGCGACCATTGCTTTCTGCCGCTTGTCTTTGACCACGACCCGCGCCCGTTCCACGGCGTCATGCCCTATGAAAATGGGCAAATGCTGAATTGGAGCTACGAACGCCCGTGAACAGCCCTCTGCGGACGGTGTGGGCAACCGTCGGATCGGGAACGACTTAGCGCCGGGAAGCAGGCGCAAGCGAGGCCCAGTGGGGAACTCGGCCTCGAAAGGCCGGGCTACTGGTGAATGAAAGTCGCTCCGCGACTGAGTACCAGACTGCGAATGCTGTTTCTGAGTCGCGGAGCGACTTTCACGGAGAGTAGACCGGCACTTCCAGTGCCGGTCTTTCTTGCACGTCCCTTACCCCGTGACCGGGCCGTAGTACAGGCCGCGCGAGGCGGCCAGTTTCTTCCCTTCCGCCAGCAGGGCGGACTGTTCGGCGGCGGACAGGGGGCGGTAGGCGCGGGCCACTTTGGCGGCCTGCGCGACCTCTTCTACGGTGCTGAGGCCGACGACGGCGACGCGGACGCCGGGCAGGCCCAGGGAGTAGCGGATGGCGCGCTCGTGGTACTGCGCCAGCGTGCCGGGCGTCTGGCCGTCGTAGCGCCAGCCCTGCGCGCCTCCCAGCACTTTCATCGCGACCACCGCCGTGCCGTGCTTGCGGGCGGTGGGCAGCACCAACCCCTCGAAGTCGTAGGTGTGCCGGTCGGCGAAGTTGAGCGCATTCATGGTCAGGTCAATATCACCCGTTTCCAGGGCAGTGACGAACCGCGCGGGCCGCATATGGCCGCTCGTGCCCAGGAAGCGCACCAGACCACGCCGCCGCGCCTCCTTCAGCCCGGCCAGCGCGCCATTAGGAGCGACCAGGGCGGCCATATCCCAGTCGCCCAGGTTATGAATATGAACGGCGTCTATATGGTCCACCCCCATGCGTTTTAGGCTCCGCTCGATCTGGCGCTGGACTTCCTCCCCCGTCGGCTCCTTGGGGTTGACTTTGGTGACGAGAAAGACGCCTTCGCGCGTCTTGCGGTCGGCGAAGACAGGCTTCAGCTTGTCCTCGGCGTCGCCGTAGTCGGGGGACACGTCAACGTAGGTGACGCCCTGGTCGAGCGCGGCTCGGACGACCGCTTCGGCCTGCGCGGCGGAAGTCTTGCCGCTGCCCAGCGGGGCCATGCCCAGGCCCAGCAGGGAAACGGGAACTTTGGTGCGGCCCAGGGTCCGCGTGGGCAGCCCCGCCGTGTCCGGGGCGGCCTCGGACGATGGGGGCAGGGCGAGCAGGCCCGCCGTGCCCAGCAGGAACGAACGTCGGTTGATCTTCATGGGTTTCTCCTACAGAAAAGAAGTACCCGGCACTGTGAGTGCCGGTCTACCCGAAGTGAAAGTCGCTCCGCGACTGAGGACAGAACACAGGAAACGCTCCCGACTGCTATTTCTTAGTGCCGGAGGCACTTTCACCGGGGGTTAGACCGGCACTTACAGTGCCGGGTCCATGGCCGTTTCCACCCGAAGCGCCACGACGGCCTCGTCCAGACCGGGCGCGGTCAAACGGACCGTGACCGGGCCGGGCGTCTCGGTCGCTTGGACGTAGCCGAGGAGCGCGCCGTGGAACGCCTTGCGCTGGGGTGCCCGATAATCCTCGTGGCTGGTGTGGTCACCACTTTCCAGGCCGAGCAGGCGGGCGGGGCCATCAATCGCCCAAGTGATCTCATGGTCGGCGTCATACACGGGAACGCCGTCTGCATCGGCGATGGTCACGGTGATGTGGGCGAGGTCCACGCCATCGGCGGCGAGGGTGGCGGAGTCAACGCGGGCCAGGAGCTTCTGCGGCGGGCCAGCCGTCTTGAGCGCGGACGTGCAGATCGCCGAGCCGCCGTTCAAGCCATTCACCGTGAGCGTCCCCGGCGCGTAGGGGACGTCCCACCACAGGACGCGGTCAGGGGCGTCCGCGCGACTCTTGACGCCGAGGGAGCATCCGTTCAGGAACAGTTCTGCCGCCGCGCAATTCGTGAAGCAGACGGCGCGGACCGATCCGCTGTCCGCGCCGCGCCAGACCGGCGCGGCCTGCTTGTGAGACCACAGTGAAGCCGCTTCTTCGCCTTCGGGCACGGTGCGAGTGCCCAGGTAGACCATCGGCGTCTCAGTCCAGAGGCTCTGCCGATAATAATACTCAGGCTTTGGGTTCCCCGCGAGGTCCAGCAGGCCCGCGCCGTTGCTGCGGGCGGGCCAGCGCCCCGCTTCGCCCAGGTAGTCAATGCCTGTCCATAAAAACTGCCCGCAGACGTAGGGGTTTTGGGCGACAGCTTCCCAGAAGTCCCAGCGCATCCCGTTCTCGCTGCCATACAAAACGCGCCCAGCGTAGCGCGCGTGGTCGCCCTCGTACCGGCCTTCCTGGTAGTTGTAGCCGGCCACGTCCAGCGCGTCGGCAAACCCGATCTCGTTGGACATCAGGGCGGAGGCCAGCCCCGCCGTGACCGGGCGCGTCGGGTCGAGCGACCGGACGATGGCGGCCAATCGCCGCGCGACGACGCCCAGGCGGTCCGCGTGGGGATTGCCTGGCTTGAAGCCGGGGCCATAGGACTGCGGACTGGCGCCCCGGTCCAAGACCTCGTGCGTGTAGGGGTCGTTGGGGTAGTCTACCTCGTTGCCGATGCTCCACATGATGACGCTGGGGTGGTTCCGGTCTCGGAGAATCATGTTCCCCAGATCGGCCTCGCCCCATTCTTCAAAATGCGTGTGCGGGCCGTCCTTGCCGGGCATCCCGACATTCCAGCCTTCCAGCCATTTGTTCTTCCCTAACTCCCACTCGTCGAACGCCTCGTCCTGAACCAGAAAGCCTAATTGATCGCACAGGTCGTACAGCTCCGGCAGGTGCGGGTTGTGGGACATTCGTATCGCGTTGACGCCCGCCTCTTTGAGCGTCTGCAAGCGGCGCTCCCAGACTTTCGGAGGCACGGCGACGCCCAGCGCCCCGGCGTCGTCGTGCAGGCAGACGCCTTTGAGCTTCAGGTTCCGGTCATTGAGGAAAAAGCCTTCGTCGGGGTCAAATCGAATGGAGCGGATGCCGACGATTGTGTCTTCCGCGTCCACGGCCTCGCCATTGTGATGAACTTCGGTCCGCAGGATATAAAGCGCGGGCTGCTCCGGGGACCAGAGGCGCGGGCTGGGGACGGAAAGCACGTCCCCGGCGGCACATTCCCCGCCGGGCGGGACGGCGGCGGATGCCCAGCCCTCCGCCACGACAGTTCCATGAAGGTCGCTCAAGGACAGCCTGATCTCTACCTGCGCCATCTGGTTGGTGTGGTTCTGCACCGTCACCTCCGCCTGCACCTGGGCCAGATTCGCGGCAACGACGGGCGTGGTGACGGAAATGCCCCAATGTTTGATGTGGACCGGGTCCGTCACGAGGAGCCGGACGTTGCGGTAGATGCCGGAGCCGGTGTACCAGCGGGCGTCCCCATACTGGCTATGGTCTACCCGGACCGCGATTACATTGCGGTCGCCCAGCAGGAGATAGGGCGTCAGGTCATGGTGAAACGAGGCGAACCCGCTGGGCCGCTTGCCTAAGAAGCAGCCATTGATCCAAACTTCGCCGCTGCAATACACGCCGTCGAAATGCAGGGAGACCTGCTGCACGCCAAATGATTCCAGGGCGGTGAACGTCTTCCGATACCAGCCGACGCCGCCGGGCAGATAGCCGGTCGCGCTGGCCCATTTTTGGTCAAAAGGGCCTTCGATGCTCCAGTCGTGCGGCAGGCCTACGGGCCGCCACCCGCCGTCGTCGCACGCGGGCGCGTGCGCCCCCGGCACATCGCCCCGATGAAACTTCCAGCCGCCGTTGAACAGGCTTGTCTGACGCACGTTATCTCCCGCCCTTCTTCGACTCCATCTTCACTCATCTGACTGCGTTTGTTCGACATCAGCGTCGGGAATCCTGCATTTCCGCTTGACAGCGGGAAGGGACGTGTGATATATTCGGGCAGGCAGGAGGGAACCCATGATCCCAGGCCGTTTCGCGTTCATGATCTCCGGCGGCCTTGCGATGGGCGCTTACGAGGCCGGCGTTCTGTCCCAGCTTTACGAGGACCTGACTACGATCAATGCGGTCAATCTTGGCTGCCGCCTCGCGATGGGCGCTTACGAGGCCAGCGCGTCCGCCGGCTCGATCACGGGCCTCACTCTGGCGCAGGCGATGGGCTGGGACGCCGAGAAGTTCCGCGCGCGGATGCGGCAGGCCTGGGTGACAGTGGGCAGGCAGCCTCTGACGTGGGCGGCGATGTCGGCGTCTTTGGTCGCGCCGCCTTCTCGGGCTTCATCGGCGAGGAGGAGGATGCGGGCGCGCTCGGAGTGGCGCTGGGAGTTAGCCCAGCGGGCGAGTTCTGCGCGCTCGGCTTCGGTCAGAGACACAAGGTACTTTTTTGGACGCATGAGAAACACTCCTGAAGGTTTCTCACTATTCTACCATGACAGGTTACTAGCCCTCAAAATTGGGGGCGGGGGGGCACTCCTCAGCCTTTCTATACACTCTAAGGCAGAGGCGGTCAGCCGCCTCTGTCTTCTGCTGCGTTTTTGCAGACGGCTTATCGAAATGTGTGGATAAATTGGGTAAAATACAAAGGCAAGACAGCCTTTTCTCGCCTTTCTGCCCAGCATTGCGAATTCGGCGGCCTGACGGATGTTCCTCATTTTTGGAGGAAGGCCGGCAGGCCGCTTTGCGTTCGCAAGCCCGTCACTTTCAATGCCACTTGATTATAAACTCGATCACGAATTCGATCAGGAACAGAATTTCCCGCTCTCCCGACGCTTGGCGGATATGGCCGCGCAGGAAGAAATAGCGGCACTCGTCCAGTTCGCCTTCTTCCGCCCCCATCTGGCGGGGCTGCTGCGCGCCTGCGTGGAGACCCAGGTTGACCTGCTAATGCTGAAGGGCGCGGCGCTGGCGGAGACGGTCTATCCACGCCCCAGTCTGCGCCGCTTTGGGGACCTGGATGTGCTGGTGCGCGAGGCGGACGCCGCGCGCGCCCGAACATTGCTGGAGTCGCTGGGGTACATCGCTGATTCCATGCAGTGGGAGGAGCTTGTTCGGGGACGCGATTGCCAGGCCAACTTCTTCTACCACACCGACCGCGGCTCGGTTGTCGTCGAGCTGCACACCAAGCTGATCAACAACGACTTGTTCTTCGGGCAGGTCCACGTTGATGACCAGGGGCTGTGGGAGCGCGCACAGCCGGTGCGTCTGGCTGGCGCTGACGCCTGGGTCCTGGGGCTGGAGGACCAAATCCTGCACCTCTGCCTGCACCTGGCCGGTCATTATTTGGCCGCCCCGCAGTCCCTGCGCGACATCGCCCAGATTTGTTCCGTCAGCCGGGTGGACTGGCCGCTGTTCATCCGTCTTGCCCAGCAAGCGGGGGCGACCACGGCCTGTTTTGCGGGATTGTTCGCGGCGGCGCGGCTTTTGGGAACGCCTGTGCCGCCGGCGGTTCTCGACGCGCTCGCGCCGCGTGTCAGGCGCCGACGATTGGAACAGATCGCCGGAGAGCGCGCCGCAGACAGCATTGGGGACATCACGGCAGTCCAAACCGAGCACCTGCGCTTCCCGCTGCTCTGGCTCCTGCTCGGCAGCTCGCAGGCGCGTGGGCGCGCGGTGTGGCACATCATTTTTCCCTCCCGGCACTGGCTCATCACACATTACTATTTCGACAGGTTTGACCAAAGCGACCAGTCGGAGGTCTCCAATCGTGCGCGTTGGGACCCAAGCCACTCGCGCCTGACGATCAGGAATGCTCCGCACTACGCACTGACGTTTTTGTCGCTTTACGGCGTTCATTGGGCGTCGCTGCTACGTCGGGGTATGTCGACATTGCGAAGATGAAAGACGGTACGCTTCTCCCAGCGCGTCCGGTTGGTTTTCGGGGAAGCGCGCGGCGACTGGGTCCGGCTCGCTGACAAGGCCGTGGCCGCGAGCAGCCCAGCGCATTCCACTAAAACGATCTTGTGGAACGGTCTTGTGAAACGATCTTGCTGAAGCCGCCCTTGTGCATCCTATTCCGGCCTCCCTCTTTCGCTTGCGGGGGAGGAACCAGGAGGGGGGGTCGGCAGCGGGTGGGCGGCTTCGCGCGTCGGCCTTCCCAAGCGGTAAAAGAGCAAACCCAAGAGCACGAACAGGGCCAGCGGCACGTTCTGGATCAGCTCGTAGGCCAGCCGCTGGTGCGCGAAGCCGCCCGGCAGCGCATCATCGGCCCGGCCCGACGTGCCAAACCACCCGATGCCGAAGCCCGGCCAGATCAGCCCCAGCGTCGCCAGCAAGGCCCACATCGTCGTCAGCCCACCACAGGCCCAGGCGCCCGCCCGCGCGCCGGGGACGCGGTAGGGGCGGGGCACGTCGCGCCGGGCGCGGCGAAGCCGAAGGAAGGCAGGGAAAATAGCCAGGTAGGCCAGCGTCTCGGTCGAGATCGCCAGCGCGATAGCGGCGGAGAAATACCGCTCCGCGCTGCCCTGCGAGAACCGGAACGCCAGCAGCATCGTCAGCGTCGCCACACCCCCGGACAGCAGGTTGACGGTCAGCGGCGTCCCGAAACGGGCTGAAAACCGCCCCAGGGCGCGCGGTCCGGCCCCGTCATAGGCGGCCACAGCCAGGATGCGGTCGGCCCCCATCAGCCACGCGCTCCCGCTCGACAGCGTTGCCAGGAGGAAAGCAAACGCGGCGACTTCCCCGAAAGCTTTCCCCCACCCCGTCAGTGTCACCGCCCCGCCCGCCGCGACCGTGCCGCCGTATACGGTGAAGACCGCCTTGACCGCGTCCAAAAACCCGCCCAGGCCCGTGACCGCCCCCGTCGGCAGGACGAGCAGGACGGACAGGATGGGGACTCCATACAGCAGAAGCGCCCACAGGGCAGACCAGCCGACCATAGCGGGCACATCTCGCTGTGGGTGCGTCATCTCCTCCCCCGCCGCGCTGGGCAGCTCAAAGCCGGTGTAGTTGAAGACGAGCACGGGCACGGCGGTGATGAACACGGCATAAGTCGGTGAGAAATCATGCCCGCTGAAGCCGTGGACGCCGTGCCGGGCCGCGTAGATGCCGACTGAAAGAGTAAAGAACGACAGGACGACGATCCGCGCCCAGGCCCCGACTGTCGGGAGCCACTTACCGATCTTGAACGAGACGATGGCGAAGCCGATCGAGAGCCAGATGAAACCTAGCGCAAACCCGTACTTCGCCGCCCCGTGCAGCGGCGTCACGAAGTCTCCGAAAGCGGTGACGGCGGTGATGCACAGCGAGCCGCCGACCCAGATCGGGTTGGAGACCCAGTAAAGCACAGCAGTAATAGCCCCGGCGAGCCGCCCGAAGGCCAGCCGCGTCCAGACATACGGCCCGCCCTCGTCGGTGAACGCCGATCCCAGTTCCGCCGTCAGCAGCCCATAGGGCAGGAAAAAGAAGACGCCTAAAAAGGCCAGCCAGGTAAACCCCTGCGCCCCATTTTTGGCGACCGCGCCGATGGTGTCCAGCCCGACCAGGGTGCAGATAAGGTAGAAGAGGATGTCGCGCCGCCCGAAGTGGCTTTGCAGTTTCCCCCGCTCCTCCTGCGCCGCTCGCGTCGCCCCTTCCTGTCCCCGCGTCACCGGCATTTAGGAACTCTTCGCCTTCCGCCGGAGCACTTCGCCGGGGTGCGCCCCCGTGAACGCGCCGTTGTCTAGAACTTGGACGCCGTTCACGAAGACGTCCGGGAGGCCGACCGGCGCGGCGGCGGGGTCGGTCGTGGTCGCCTTGTCCAGCACAGTCTTGGGGTCAAAGAGCACCAGGTCGGCCTGAAAGCCCGGCTTGATCCCGCCCCGACCATTGAAGCCGAAGCGCCGAGCGGGCAGGTCGGTCATCTTGTGGATGGCCGACTCCAGCGTCAAAGCGCGTATCTCGCGCACATAACGGCCCAGGACGCGCGGGAACGAGCCGGCTCCGCGCGGGTGGGTCGGGTGCAGGCTGCCGTCGGTGCAGAACATGATGCGCGGAGAAGCGATGAACTTCTTGACATCGTCCTCGGTCATGGCTGTCACGACGACGCTCTCGCCCGCGCCCGGCTTGGCCTGTGGCCCGTGCGTGTGCGCGACGATTGCTTGGATGACCGTCACGGCGTCCTGGTGGGTCATTTCGGCGATCTGTGCGACCGTCTTGCCCTGCCAGTCCGGGTCCGCCGTGTCACTGGTCAGCAGGATGTGGGCGGCCCCGCCGACCTCGGCCAGCCCCTTGGTCCAGGCCGCGCGGTCAGTCCAGTCGCGCGTCGGGATCAGGACGGTGATCGTGGACTGCCAGAACGTATAGGGGTACACGTCCGCGCTCACATCCTGCCCGCGCCTCGCCGCCTCGTCCATCAGGCCCAGCGCGTCCCCGGCGCGGCCCCAAACGGGGCTGGTGTCCAGCTTGATGTGGGAGATCTGGGCAGGCATATTCCCGCCCTTGCCGATGGCGATCAGCTCGCGGAACGAATCAAAAACCTTGTCGCCCTCGTCGCGGACGTGGCTGATGTACAGCCCGCCGTGCCGCCCCGCCACCTGCGCCAGCGCGACCAGTTCGCCCGTCGTGGAGTAAAAGCCGGGGTCATATTCCAGGCCCGATGACAGCCCCAGCCCTCCGGCGTCCATCTCCTGGGCCACTAGGGCCTGCATCTTTGCCGTCTCATCCGGCGTTGATGCTCGCTTGTAGCCGTCCCCCATCACCTGCCGCCGCATCGTCCCGTGTCCGACAAAGCTGGCGATGTTCAGCGCGACGTGCGCGCGTTCGAGCTGGCTGAAATAGTCCTTCAACGGAAAGTGCGAACCGCCGTCCTGACCGACCACCGACGTGGTGATGCCCTGCCGGATCATCGTCTCGGCATTTGGGTCCTCCAGCAGCCCCCCGTCGGCGTGGGAATGGGCGTCAATGAAGCCCGGCGCGACCACCAGCCCCCGCGCGTCCACGACGCGCTCGCCAGGCAGCGGGCGAAGCCGCCCGACAGCGGCGATCCGCTCGCCCTGTACGCGCACATCCTCCACCCGCCCCTTCGCCCCCGTCCCGTCCACGACCGTCCCGCCCTGGATGAGCGTGGAAGTCGGCACGGCGGGCGGCGTCTGCCCCCAGGCCATCCCCGCCGCCAGCACTCCCAACCCGGCCATCCCCGCCCATTGCCCTAACACGCGCATGATAAGTTCCTTGCCATCGAAAGTTTCCCACAGTATACAGAGCGCGGCGGAGGCTGTCAAGCCGCGTTCACCCCCCGGCCCCCAGTTCTGGGGGAGTCGGACGTGTAGGGGCGCTGCTTGCCGCGCCCTCTTCCCCCATTTTCTTTATCCGGCCCCCCAGAATTGGGGGCTGGGGAGCGAACGCAGGAAACGCAGGCATCACCGGCGTATTCCCCGCCATGAACTACCTCCCTGCTTGCGCCCGCCTCCTCCTCATCCTAGCCTTGCTGCTGGCTTTGGCACCGTGCCAAGCCAATCCGCGCCTGCCTGTTGCCAAGCCGGCCCCGCTGAACGAAGCGGACGGCTACCGATTTGCCTTCCAGTACGATCCGCCGCGCATTCCCTATATCATCATCCAGGTAAGCATCAACGGCAAGCCGCCCCTGCCATTCCTGCTGGATACAGGAACGAACGCCACTATCATTATTGATACGGAAGCGGCTTCCAAACTTGGCTTGAAATTAAATGACGCGCGCGAAGGAACCATAAACGGCAAAAACTCATCCGCAAGAACCACCGTAATCAAGTCACTACGTTTCCCAAGCCTGGACTTTTGGCGGCATATTGACTTCGCACAGTATCCCGCCTTTGTGATTGATTTATCTACTTTCGATACTGCCTTCTTAGGTAAAAAGCCAGCAGGCATCATCGGCGTGAGTCTTTTAGAGCAGTTCACTGTCCGTTTGGACTTTCCCAGCAAAGTATTGACGCTTTACCTAAAGCCGCATCCGCCGATCTCGATTTCGGGAGCGACGACTGTTCCACTTGTTGAACAAAAAGGCAAGCATAGGTATTTTGTTCAGGTCTCCCCAGCCCAAAACTTGAGCGCGGGTCTTCTCCTGGACACTGGCAGCGTGAAGACTTCTCTGCCTCTGGCTGTCGCTAGTCAAATTCAGTCCACGCCGAGGTATGGAGATAGCACCTTCATGCTCGGCTCCTATTATATTTCACAGACCTTGTTGCTTCCCAAGATCAAGGTTGGGGACTACAGCCTTGATAATTTTGCGGTGAGCACCTCACCTGTTCTCAGGCATTGCACCCTGGGAATTGATCTCTTGTCGTGCTTCCGCGTCACCCTAGATTTCCCACACCATCAGATGTTTTTGGAGCGGGCGGCAGATCGGCCCTACCAACTGCAAGGCTGGGGCGGCTTCACGCTCAAGCCCAGTGAAAAGGAGTTTCGGGTTAAAACCGTGGAAGCGGGGTCGCCCGCTGAGGTGGCGGGCCTTCAGGTGGATGATGAAATCCGCTCGATTGACGGTCGCACGTTGCATGGCCTGTCTCTGGACGCAGCCAGCAGGCTCCGAAACGGCTTCGCCGGTACGCGGGCTACGCTTCTGATTCAGCGCGGCCAATCCCAGCCATTCACCCTGTCGTTCGTGAGGGCAAATCTGTTCGCCGCCCCCCCGGACATCGAGACAGGATTGACCGTGGAGAAGCCGGACAAAAAGCCAATCAACGTCGTTCAAGTGGATGCCGGGTCTCCGGCGCAGAGGGCTGGTCTCGTGGCGGGCGACACCATCATCGCGTTAGACGGTGTCCTGTCCGTTGCCATGTCGGCGGATCAGACCGACGATGCGTTTGGCAAAGACAAACTCACCTTGACCGTGCGGCGGCCAGGAGAGAGCAAGCCGCGCGTCCTCGTTCTGGCGAAGTAGCTGACGGCGTGCCGAGTGGAACGCGGTCCGGCGCGTCCGTGTTTCAATAGGTAACGAACACCGTGGAAAGTGAGACATCGATGAGCGACACGAAGACCGTAGAGAAGATCGTCAAGACGGAGCAGGAGTGGCGGCAGGAGTTGACGCCGGAGCAGTACCATGTCCTGCGCGAGAAGGGGACGGAGCGGCCATTCACGGGCAAGTATGTGGACACGAAGGACGGCGGAACCTATGTCTGCGCCGCCTGCGGGCAGGAATTGTTCGAGGCGGGCACCAAGTTCGACTCGCACTGCGGCTGGCCGAGCTTTTACGACGCCAAGCCGGGCACGGTGGACATACACGAGGACCGTTCTTTCGGGATGCGGCGCGTGGAAGTGACCTGCGCCCGGTGCGGGAGCCACCTGGGCCACGTCTTCGACGACGGGCCGGTGCCGACAGGGCAGCGCTACTGCATCAACTCGGTAAGCGTGGAACTGAAGCCGTAGGAACCCTTAATCGATGGCAAAAGACTGAAAAGCAGGTATCCTCGGCCTGAAAATCGGACTTGACAATGCCGATAAATAGGGTATAATAATCACAACACCCCCCCGGCGCGTTCGCCCGCCGGGTAGCGCAGCCACTCCGTAAGGGGTGGCTGTAGCCTTATCTGACCCCCTAATAATGCCCCGATGATCACCAACGTGTATGTAGACACTTTCAACCTCTATTATGGGTTGCTGAAGGGGAGTCCGTACCGCTGGCTTGACATCCAGAAGCTCTGTCAGGCTGAACTCCCGACCAATCAAATCAACCGCATCCGCTGCTTCTCGGCGCGCGTCATCGCGCGGCCCGGCGACCCGGACCAGCGCAACCGTCAGAACGCTTATTTTCGTGCGCTGGAAACGACGCCCAATCTGACGATGCACTTGGGTCACTTCTTGGAAAGCGAAGTCAACATGCGGCGCGTGACGCCCGATGCTCAGGGCAACAAGTTTGCGCTCGTCAGGAAAACGGAAGAAAAAGGTTCCGACGTCAATCTGGCCTCTTACCTATTGCTGGACGGCTTCAACAAGGATTACGAAGTCGCTGTGGTCATCACAAACGACTCAGATTTGGCGGAACCTATTCGGCTCGTCCGCCAGGAACTCAAACTGCGTGTCGTTGTTCTTCACCCATGCAAGGCAGCCGATCTCGCAAGAGGCATTGCGGCAGGGCGCGTCAGTGTGGAGTTGCAGCGGTCTTCCACCAAGTCCATCGTCATTAAGGAAGCCTCACTCTCTGCCAGTCAGTTCCCGGTGGCTCTCCAAGACGCGCAGGGCAGGACGATCACAAAACCCATCGGCTGGTAAGCTTTTTTCTGGGCCGAGCTTTTACGACGCCAAGCCGGGCACGGTGGACATACACGAGGACCGTTCTTTCGGGATGCGGCGCGTGGAAGTGACCTGCGCCCGGTGCGGGAGCCACCT
>JAABUH010000327.1_pt1 | contig 72044 bp, 89 predicted proteins | sample 5559121 | NCBI WGS metagenome assembly JAABUH01 (sample SAMN10711871, study PRJNA513364) | rock metagenome | isolation source: Antarctica rocks | place: Antarctica: Victoria Land, Battleship Promontory nord | collected 2015-12-28
GAGGGGGGTGAAGGGTGAGGAAAAAAGGGAGGGAGGGTTGGGAGACGGGAATGGAAGGACGAAGGGTTTGGAAGATCGGCAGGGAAAGACGGGCGTAAGAACGGAGAGAGAGATGAAGATGGGAGAAAGGCGAAGGACTCAAATGAGCATCAAGGACGGGTTGGCAAGCAAAATATCTTGCGGCTGCGACGGAAGATAGTCTGAAAGGTCGCCAAAGTCTCCACAAGTAGATAATGTGCTCGCAAGGGCAAAGATTCTCAAAAGATAACGCCGCAATTCTCCGGTTGCAGCACGGAGCCGAACTCGGATTCGGGGCAGCGAGGGATGAAGCATGGATCCTTGCGGTCTCGCAGAGAAAACACTCACGTGGGTTTCAGCACGGCAATCCCGATCTGAGTACACGTCGGTGCACCCGACGCCTCGATCGAAAGGTCGACCGCTCCGACTCCCAACCTCGGGATACCCAGATCCGCTCGAAGCTTGTCCGCGGTATTCAAACAATACGCATCCATCTCTTCATCCTTCCCTTTCGCTTCCTACCAAGTCAGCGGGATCACGTAATTCCAACTCACCGGTATATATGTATCCGTCGCAGCGTAGTTCTTTGCGAATAACAACCTCTCCTCGTTGATATCCACCGCCACGACCCGTCTCGCTCCGAGTGCTTTGGCCACGGCCATACAGAGTAACCCGACTGGCCCTGCACCGAAGACGACGATGACTTGATTGGACTTGCATTGACCGATCGAGTAGACCGAGTGGACCGCCACGGCGAGAGGCTCCATCATCGCTCCGTCTTCCATCGACACCGATTCAGGAAGTTTATAGATGAGGTCGGCGGAGAGCATGTCTGGGGAGTCAGCGGGACTTCAATTACCGAAGGACTGCTCACAGTACCGGCAGAGGGTTCCATAGATGTATGGAGGAGTAGCAGCAAAGACCATATTCGGGCATAACTACTTCCTCAGCTTGGCCAGAGTTCGGAACTATCAACTCACCTCGTAATGACCCCTCTTACAAAGCTCACAGACCCTACAACTCATCCCAGGCTCCAACGCAACCCTATCCCCCACTTTCCAACCCCTCCCCTGAGCCGCCGGACCGAGCTTCGCGATCGTACCGCTCGATTCGTGGCCTAGACACATCGGTTCGTTCAGGATGAAAGAACCGATTCTGGCGTGGGAGAGATAATGTACATCGGAGCCGCATATCCCTGTTTTTGAGATCTCGACGAGGACTTGGTCGTCGACTATCTCCGGGATGGGACGCTATTAGTGATCAGCTAGAGTTCAGCTGAAGGGGAGGGTGAGAAGGTGGGACGGACCTGTTCGTACTTGACATCGTTTATTCCGTGAAGGATAAAGCTGGGATTATCAGATCTGAGTTGGGCCATCTTGATGAACGACTCTAAGCAAAAGGGTCAATCGCGCTCGTTGAGATGGGATATCTCGCAATTGATCGTCCTCCACTCGGCTTCACGACAAAACACTAGTTCACACGGAGTTCCGACAAACACCCCTGTTTCTCGGGGAATTTCCGGCAGAATACAAATTGCGAGGTCTAGCCGGCGGTCACAGCTAGATTGGTTACCGCTTTATCCGGGACGCGATAGTGCACGATAGTCTATAGCTAGACTCGCTGAATCACCGAGTAACAAAGTGAGAGCTACGCCGACCCGTGAGCCTGATAAGGCGCCACGTATGGTGATGTTGACGTATCCCGAAGCTAGAGGAGGAAATTCATTTGCGTCTCGGTAGGACACTTCAAGGCGCCCTTTCCGAAGCTCCAGGGTGGATGAGCCGGGATCCATGTCAACATCTCCGCAAACGATAGCATATTGTCCACCGAGCCCTCCCCGAGCTCATCTGGTACTTCAGCTCCCATTCGTGTCATCGATACCCACCACTTTCACTCAACATAGACCAGAACGAGCTTGGCCATCCCGAAATGACGATGATGACGAGACAGCGAAGGAGCTATACCCGAATGGCTCAGGCGAAGGGTGCAGGGATGTTGACGAAGCTGAAGTCGTGTCCGACGGGGAGGATCGGTCATTGTTATCGAGGTTTTTTAAGTAAACTCATCGATGACATGTACAGGATAACCCGATTTGTAATGGTCTTGACCGGAGTTGCCGCGATATCAGGCCTCCTCTTCGGTCCGTGCGCTTTTCATACTTTGCTGCCTTTGCATTGGAACGCTTACTCAATCTGCAGGCTATGATACCGGTGTCATCTCCGGTACCCTGGTTATTATCGGTGCAGATCTATGTCCAGCCCTCTCGGATTTTCAGAAGGTCCGCCTATGAAGGCTTCAGCTAACAATCTTTCATCCGCCGTCCTAAAATTTCATTGATTGGGATAGAAACTCATCACCTCCATCACGAATTTCGGTGCTTTGCTACGCGGACTCGTAGCCGGGGCATTGTCCGATACAGGTCGCACACCCGTCATCGCGCTTGCCAGCGTCGTGTTCATCATAGTCATGTCGAGATATCTACGAGACTAAGTATGTAGGCAGCCGTACGATCAGCGCGATGGTCATTGGGCGATTCATCGTTGGTCTAGGAATCGGTCTCGCTTCGTGTATCGTCCCGCTGTACATCGGCGAGCTCGCACCGACTGCGATCAGGGGAAGGCTCGTGAAGATATGCGTCGCGGTCACGCTTGGTCAGGTGGTGGTGTACGGTACGTCCAGGTCACTTCCTGGCGAGTTGGGCTGAAGATCGCAGCGATTGGCGCGATGTTACAGCACGTGAATTCGGGATGGAGGTGGATGGTCGGGCTCGGTGCCGCTCCAGCGGTCGTTCAGCTTTTCTCCCTCGCCATGCTTCCGGAGTCGCGTGAGTTGGTAGCGCATCGATCTCGACTCCGCTTACAATCTCCCTCGGATCCTGCTTCTTCGAGGCAAGGTGCACGAGACTCGGCGCGTCCTCACCAATGTCTATCCCCTTGCATCGGATTACCAAGTTGAAGGGAAGCTACGACTCATGTCCGCAGCCGCGAAGCAGAGCGTTATTGGCAAACGAGACAACGACCTGGTGGGATCGGATGTTGAGCTTGTTTCGTGTTGGAACGAAACGCCGTGCTCTCAGTAAGTCCTGGACTTGATCATCCATTGACCAGGAGTAGTAATCGGAAGCGGACTGTAAGCGTCTCAACAGTTCTGCGGATTCAACACCCTTATGTGAGAAGGACTCAACTCCCGCTTGTTCCTCTGACAATGAAGCAGGTACTACTCCGCTTCGATCTTCGCTGCTCTAAGCTTCAGGAATGCCACAGCTGTCGGGATGACCATCGCCGGTGTCAACTTCGGATTCACTCTTATGGCTCTTCGTGTCGGTTCACTACGGTTTCTCAGAACTTCTATATTGATAAGTTGTGTCGTCTAGATCGTCGACTCGATCGGGAAAAGGCGGACGATGCTGTACACTGTGCCGATCATAACGATTAGTCTTGTCTCCTCAGCGATCTTCTTCCATTAAACGTCCGTCACTCTCACGATTCGTTGCCACACTGATTTCAGATCAGCCTTGACGCGAGATACCGGTGGTCTCCTCGTGAACGGAGCAACGTACCGGTCTTCGCTTTCTACGATGCTACTCCTCTCCATGATGGCCTACGTCGCGTCGTATGCAACCGCCCTCGGCAACATCCCATGCAGGCGGGCTCTTTCGTCTTGAGGTCAGAGGTATCGGGACGTCGATCTACACCGATGTCAATTGGTGAGAGTTCCCTACCTTCCCTCTGCTTCCCCTACCTTCCCCCTCCTCCCCCGTCTATTCCCTCCCCCTTGCCCTTCCTGCCTCCCACTTTCCCCACACCGAGTCCGATATGCTGATGGAGACCAGGTCATCTCATCTCCTGATCTCCGCAACGTTCCTCAGCCTCATGCGAATCGCTAGGCCGGCTGGAGCTTTCGGGATCTACGCCGCTTTGTGTGCGGGATCTTGGGTTATCTGTTACCTGCTTTAACCAGAGACGTGCGGGTAAGCTCCTTCCTCTGTCGCAAACTTGCGACTGACGTGCCTTCAGCCTTTCGCTCGAGGAGGTGTTTTTGATTTTTCAAGATGGCTTTGGTGCGGCAAAGTCAGAACAACTCCGGCGAGACAGAAGACTCGTCTTGCTGTTCTATGAGAATTCCTTGAGGGGCCAAGGAGGGTGCAAATGTTAGGGAGGGCGGGAAGGGAATACCGCAATTGCTTTTGCCGTACGCTTATCCAGATCGTGCACACAGAGTCACCCGTATGCAACAGACAGCTGTGCTGAACCGCTGCTTAATCGCTGCTTAATCGCTGCCTGATTGTTGCTTAATCCCTACTCAATCACTGTTTCAATCATTGCTTAAACACCGCCTAATCATCCTAATCCAATTGATAATCGCTTAAATCCCATCGATGACAAACTTCTTCACTGCTTAATCATATCGATAATGGGCCTTAATCCCATCGGAAACAACCTTTATCGTATCGTTAATCTCCCTAAATCCTATCGCTTATTTACTAGACTAGCTAACCTTAGAGCAACGGGTCTGAAGTTGAACTCCGCAATCAACTCCTGTTACTGTACGTCTTCATGTCGAATAAGAAGCGGAAGCTCTCGCTCAACCCTTGTTCCCGATCTTCGTCAACACCCGCGCCCATCCTACCCCTCGCCTCGTCTTCGTCTCTCAGCGCTCTTCCCTCGCCGCATAAAGATGGATTCGCTTCGGTTCCCGGTCCATCAAGGACAAGCGCAATTCCCGTAACGGCGGCGCATGTACCGGTGAAAGAGGAAACGAAGGTCGCCAAACAGGCTACGTTGGTCCCTGGGAGCGGTGATGGTGATGGTCATGGGGATGAGTGTTTCCTATGGACTGATCTGCCCATGAATAGGCAGGGTACGTCAATCTCCTCTATAAATGTATCTTTGTGATTGATGAATCCCAGGATATCGGTATGCACCCTGCGCTCCATCACCCATTGCTTCGCCGTCTCTGCTCCAGCCTTTCTACCGAACCCTCCCTGCTCCAGCACCTACACCGCCAGTCCACATCTCATGGCTCGACCGGTCACAATACCTTCGAGTCGATCCGACAGCACTTACAGCTTCCACTGATCGAGGTTACCGGTCAGCTCGAGCCAATGTTTCCGTCCGATCTGGGTCATGGTACTACGAAGTTCTGATCGAGAGGGGATCTGGCCCAGTAGGTGCGGGGGATGGTGTAGGGGGAGACACGGGAAACGCACATATTAGGCTTGGCTGGGGAAGGAGGGAAGCCAATCTTGATGCGCCTGTCGGGATGGACGGGTACTCCTACGCCATTCGAGATGTGGGAGGGGAGAAGGTACATCTATCAAGACCGAAAGTTTTTGGTCGAACGTTCGGGACGGGCGATGTGGTCGGATGCCTGATTAGGTTACCTGAGAAGAACGAGGACTTCTCCACGATACAGCGGAAGAGGGTTCCAATCCGGTTTAAAGGACAGCAATACTTTGAGATGGAGGAGTATTCGGTTCAAAAGGAGATGGAGGCGTTGGTTGATCGCGAGGGGAAAGTGGCTGCGGCTGCGACGGCCTCGGCGGAGGCGGTGAAGGAGGTGGGGGATGCGAAAGCGAAGAAAGGGGCGACGACCAAGAATGCCAAGAAGTCGAAGTCAACTCGAGAGGATACAGGTCCTGTAACGAGGGAGCTACCAACACTGGATGGATCGAGCATCAAGTTCTTCCTCAACGGCATCAGCCTTGGAACCGCTTTCATCGATCTATACAATTTCAGACCCCTAGCACCTTTACGTCGATCTACGCCAAGTGGAAAGCGACACGACGCAGCTAAGGACACTTCGCGGGACGACGGGACACTGGGGTACTACCCTATGATCTCATGCTTTGGCAAAGGCAAGGTCCGAGTCAACTATGGTCCTCCATGGCTCAGTCCTCCTTTGGACCTGGCAGCTAGACCGATGACTGAGCGATGGGAAGAGTTCCGAGAAGAAGAAAGGGTACTGGATGAGAGGGATGAAGAGGAGAGTGCGGTCAGATTGGAGAAGGAGATGAAAGAGGATGAGATCCGACGGAAGGCTTCGGAAGCGAGACTTGCGACAGTTCGAGCGAATGGAGGGAGTGAGGGTGGAGGAACCCCCAAGAGAAAGGGCAAGGGTGCTACGAAGAAGAGGAAGGCGATGATGGACGGGACACCGACACCTAGTGCGGCGGCTACGCCTGGACCAGAGGCTACTCCAGTACATGATGCCGCTACTCCAGCGTCAGTCGATGCGGAGGAGGGAGTGCAGGTGAAGGTGGAGATGGAGAATGTTAAGATATCAAGGAGTCGAGAGGGTTCGGAATCCTTTCGGGATGTCGCGGCTCCCGTTGACGTGAAGGGTAGATTGGATATGGGCAGCGTAGACGGAGGGGACGGGGAGGAGGGTGTGACATGGTAGACCCTGTAGGTGTCGTATCATCCTGCATATATGGCATGTACCCTGCTTCATGTCACTCGCAAATTGCATACAAATCTTTCAGGAGGACCGCAAGTGTCATACAGAACACTCACCGGTGACCGCAAACACATAAGGAAAGCAGTAGGCCGACCGCAAACATATAAGTTAAGGTTTCCTTCTGGACCCCTAATCTGGCGCATCGACCGGCCTAACCGAAATCGACGCTCCGGAGAATGCTTCCGCTGCTCAGCCTAAAGACCGTCCCACACCCGTTGTCGTTTGCATCATACACTTGTATAACACCATGTCTCCTACCTACGATGCGATCAAGCTTCCGTCCCACATCAAGACCGTCCTCATTACAGGAGCCGGGGGTGAGTCGCTCTACACTGTCTCGTGCCTTCGCTAAAGTATAACAGGTTTTGTCGGTCAACAGCTCACCGAATTGCTGCTCAAACACCAGCCCGATGTCAAATACATCACCACTGACATCGTCGAACCTCCCAGCTTTGGAGTGACTGACAATTCTAAACTCAAGACGGTCAAAGCGGATCTTGGGGATGTCGAACAGGTCAAGGCGCTCTTCAAAGGGGAGGAGATTGGAGGTGTCTTTGCGCTTCAGTATGTCTCGCTCGTCAACCTCGAACGCACTAACATTAAACAGCGGTATCATGTCCGGTGGATCCGAGTCGAATTTCGAGCTTGGCTACGCAGTCAATGTCGACTCCCACTTGAACCTGCTCAAGACCACTCGCGCTTCCATGAAGGATCACGTTCCGGTCTACGTCTTCGTCTCCAGTCTTGCGGTGTATGGCGGACCGAAATGTACTCCGCAGAGCTTTGTCAAACCCGCAGACACACCTGTCCTGGCGGGTTCGAGTTATGGCGTCGAGAAGCAGATCATGGAGCTCTACTTGTATGATTACGGCCGGAAAGGTAAGTCGTAGAGCGAGCGCGAAAGACCGCGCTGACATCTTAAGGCTACCTTGATAGTCGGGCCGTTCGACTTCCTACTGTTGCTATCCGATCCGGAGCAGTGAGCTTGCACCATAGACCAGCTCCCTGACTGACCCCACCAGCCCTCTTCTGCCGCTTCGTCCTTCATCTCGGGTCTCATCCGGGAACCATTGCAAGGCATCACTTCAGATTGCCCAATTGCCGAATCCATTCATGACCCAATCCTTGATGACATGCCCGTCTACATCTCCCGAACGAAGACGGTGATCCGAAACATCGCATACGCCATGTGCATGCCAGCGACGCACTTCCCGGATGGAACGAGGAACAGCATCAATCTTCCTGGAATCAGTATTACGCCAAGACAAATCATCGAAGCTCTGTGAGCGCTGAACTTACTTGAGACAATGATGAGCTGATGGATGCAGGATTGAGCACGGCGGGAAGGATAAGATGGACTTGATAGCATTCAAGCCGGATCAGCAGGTTATCACTATATGTAAAGGTTGGGCGGGTGATTATGACAGTACGGAAGCGGAGAAGATGGGGTTCGAGAATGATGATAAGAAGACAGGATTCGCAGAGGCGGTCGGTGACTTCAAGGAGGAGTTGAAGGCGCAGGGGAAGCTTGTCTGAGCAGATAGTGTAGGTGAAGCGACAGATGAAGACGCATGCATTTTTCGGGAATCATTGTGATGTAGAAGCGATAGATTTGTGGACGCGCTTGCAAAAGCGCTTCCGGCAGATACAGTAACCGGTCAACTCGCCAATTCCTGTGTTCGATTTCTTCTGCTCGTCCATATCTTGCTGTACAACCATTGCACTGTTGGTCAGACACCAGCCTCGAGCACATTCGAATCGAACAATTACATTTAGTAAAGACCAATCAAAATGCCGTCTCCCATGGCTCGCGCTCCATCCGCATCACCATCCCGCAATCTCGACTCCCAGCTTGAGACCCTCTACAACACAGCCGTCCAATCCTTCGTCCGTCGAGACCATGTGACGACACAAGTGACTCTCTCACGTCTCCTCAAGCTCTTCAAGTCATTGCAACCACCTTCGACCGAACCTTGGTACGACCTACGACATCAAGCCAAGGATGGGGAGCTCGAAGGATGGCTAGTGAAGACGCTCAAACTCGTCATCTCCTCTCATGCATCACTCTACACCGACCCGCCGGTATCAATTGCAACTCTTCCTAGCGAACTACGCAAATTTCTCCCCCCTTCCCCTCCGGAGGTCTTGCTATCCCACCTCAAGAACCTATGTACAGAAACGGTCTTCCCTCCGAGATCCCCGGATCCCGGACTTCTCCCACCATCGCTTCTCTCCACACTCCTCTTAGCGTCCATCACACTCTCACTCCCCTTTACTCACCACCTCGCAGAGGACTGGATCGCCCTCTTGCCCGACGCTTTCATCCTCGCCATCTCGCCTGAGAACCGGAAAGTACCTCAAGATCCTGAGACGAAGAAGCGGGTCGAAGCTGCTCGAGAAGGATATCTGAAGGTTGTTGAGCTGTTCGTAGGGGAAGTATTGGCCAGAGAAGGGGAGTGGGAGATGGCTCGAGGATTCTTAGATGGGGAGGCGGTGATGGGATCTAAGCGGAAAGAGGTAGGTTTCAGCTCACTACTGAAGTTCCGTCAGCGCGTCATGACACGGTGTTCCTCGTACACGAAACGAACCTGATCTATCCCCTTAGAACCTCTATCGACACCTCCGAGCACTGCAAACCAAGCCTCGTTCCACTCCATCTTCACCGGCCAACTCAGCCATCCTCCCTTCTCCTTCCAGCTCACCAAAACCAAATGGGAATGGAAACGGTCGAACTCGCTCTCGATCCAGCTCGACATCCTCTAGTTCAAGCGAGCGTACGGCTCGTCCGACCAACGTGAATGGTTTAGCCAGTACCACCGGTAATGGAGTGCATGGCGTTGAACGGAAAGGAAAAGGGCGTGCTAGTCTTGTCGAGGAGGAACGGAGCGAGTCTAGTGTTCCGAGTAAGATCTATATTGATCATCCGTCACCTCGGTCGGAAACTGCCTCGACTCGGTTGAGCGGGCTTTTCGGTTCAATGATCGCTATCTTTCCGCAGAAGCTACAGTCGAGGCTTGGTGCGATGTCAGCGTCCGATTGGTTAGCTTCGTCACTCGCTATCCCATTACCTATCATCTGCCTTGCGATCGCTTTCATCTCCATTCGGCGACGTCTTGTTCGAAAGCGGGGTACAGATGCACCTTCGGTTGTGGCGGGTACGGCGACTCTCGCGACTCAGGCGATCGATGATGTCCGTGCGCGACTTATGCGAGCTAGAGGTCAGGGTATCAGACAATGGGTACGGTATTGGTTGCGGTGGTGGGCTGGTAAATTTTCTGGGGTTTGGAAGTTGGGTACGACGATCACCTATGTCTAATGCATATTGTTAGTCTGTCAAACCTCCTGTGTATAGTGAACATCAGCAACTGATCATCCTGAATACAAACATACCTCAGACCAAACCCCAAAGACAGCAACAGCTAAATCCCACTTTTGAACCTCGGTCACATCTGTTCTCTTTCTGCCCCTTCCCCCTTTACCTTCCCCTCCATCCAGGCGCTCCACACTGTCCTTCATTATCTCGCGATTAAGCTTGATTGCCGTGGTACCATCCGCTTTCCGTCCGGTTATCTCTATACAGACTCGGTGGCAAACTTGCCAGACGTGTCCACCAAAGTCCAGTAAAGGTCCGGCCCCGTCTCGACTCGCTCCTCGTACCCAAAGGGAAATACAATTTGATATTTCCCTTCGGAACCGTCTGCGCAGCCTCGCCTAGATGATGTTGGCTTTGAGGATTGTTGTTACCGTGGGGGCCGAGCTCGTGATCTCGATACACCCGTCCTGATTGCAGTCGATATTTCTGCTGGGAGAGCACATCAGCTTGGCAAGTATCCATACATGCAAGATTACCTTTTTCTCGCCGCTCAACCATTCTTTCAACGCAGTCAATTTATATCTTGAATGTGTTGTCGACCCAGCAGCAGAAAACACGGCGACAAACTAAGTCCGTCAGCTCAGCCAAAACTCCTGAGTAGCCTCAGCTAACCTTGCTTCTATTCCCACCGTCCTTCCAAACACGAAAAGCGAATGTTTGAACGTTGGAGCCAGCTGGTGGACCCATTTGTTTCGCCCAGCTATCCTGCATCGCAACTCGCTCTGCTGCACCCGTCTCAGACGTCCACAAATCCCCACCCCGCTCCAAGCCGGATGCCCTATTCAGTGTCCGAAATTTAAGCACGAGCACCTGAACCTGACGCTGTTGACACGCACCATCGAGAATATCGTTTTTGAAAGCGCCTGATGCTCGGATGATGGCGGCTTCCACGAAAGTATCCAAAGCCAGGCGTCTTTCAACATCCTCTTCCCCAGCTGGACCGATAACCTCAGAGATCCATTATTTTACTTAAGGTCCAGAATAACGCGTAGGTGTGGGCTAGATCTTGCTTATACCCGAGCCGATAGCGAAATGTATCGATGGTTCTCGGCTGACTGCGATATTTGACCTCTTCATGCTGATGCACTCTTCTCGCAATACCCGTAAGATCGCCCCCTTTTCGAGTGAGGCGTGTAAGGGAGAAGGCCGATCCGATATACAGCTCGTCATTCCGGGTAAGCAGATCCCTGCAGACCAAGATCGGCATAGATACCGGATACATTGAACGTCGGGGTGAGCTGAACGGCATTGACCGTGATAAGAGCCTTTAGAGTAGCGTGTCCCGTCCGGCGTAAAGAATCGAACAGCTCGACGGAGCACAACCCCTCGAGCAGGATTTCACCCTCGCTTTGAGCCGAGATCACTGAATAGGCTGGATTGATAACTGTGGTCGTATGCCACATCGTCCCGCTTCGAGCCTTTTGCAACGAGCAGCTTGCGACCCGCCTCAAGGGCTTCGATCAGACGTGAAGCTGAGCCGGCGTCCAGCGTTAACGAGACAGACACCTCGGGGATCGTCTTCTTGATATACGGATTTCGATTCAGCTACCTTGATCGCATTCTGTATCTTATGCATGGGTTTAGGAGTCACGGAGAAAGCAGCACCAGAAGCGAACTCCGGGTCTATAATCGTCCGAAGGTGCGGGCTCATTTGTTCTGCAAACTGTGACAGCAGAGCTCTTCATGTAGATCGAGGCTCTCGCGTAAGGTACGGATCCAGCGGCACGTACGTCGCCAGATCGGAAGTCAGACAAGAGCAACCAGTCTGTGAGTGTCCTGACTGGCAAAAGAGAGGAGATGCAGGGTAGGGATGCAAGCATATGCTCAATGCTCTAGAAGCGGACTGCCGTCCAACTCATGATTCGAAGACCTCGTCACTTTCGCCGCTCTCGCCTCGCTACCGACCCAGCGATCCGTACATCGCTGGACCGAAGACCAGACAAGAAGAACGCCCCACCATCGACACCAATATGATCAAGATGATTGTCGTGCAGGCGATATGCGAGCGAACGAGTCTGAAATTTCAAGTCCCGGTACCACAAGCGAAATATACGAGACTACAGAATAAATACGAAACGAGTTTACCTTGACTGGAGGTGGCTTATCCTCATCGGAATCGGAATCGGAGGTCAGATCGATAATGAGCCGTTTGGGAGCAGTAGTACGTGTAGAACGACGTAACCGACTGGATCCTTGGAGGCTGAGCGGAGGTCGCTGCCGAGCCGATCAGTAATTGGACTCATTAGCGACCGGAAACACACAAGGAGAGCTCATGACTGGTCGAGCTGTTTATGAGTAGAACATGAGAAAAGATAAAGAAAACGATTGGTGAGCGAGAGAAATCAGCAGACTGATTGAACGAGTAATGGGGAAGACAAGAGAGACAGCACCAGTTTCGAATCGGCAATTGCGGGAAAATCAGCCGCGTTGAGTCAGCTATTGAAATGATTATAAAGCCGACTCGTGGCAATCGATCTCCATTCTCAGTAAGCCGTATCTCTTAGCTTCTTTGCTTCAAGAGCACAAATCGATCAAGATGGCAACGCTTAGCCTTCCGAAGCCCGTCAACACTTACGCTGGGGAGGATGAGCTTCGGAAGTCGAATGGTATCACTATCAATGGCAACGGGACGCCTAATGGTGGGGACAGGATGGAAGAGGAGGATGCAGGGTTGGGAGGCGAATATCGAGCTCCCAGAGCGAGTGACCGGTTCAAGAAGGGGATCATCTACCCTCCTAAAGAGATCAGAGCCATCATCGATAAGACAGCTGGTCACATCTCCAAATCCCCAAGTCCCATCATGCTCGAGGAGAAGATCCGGGAACATCAGAAGACCGACCCGAAGTTTGCCTTCCTGAACGATGCGGATCCTTTCCATCAGTACTATCGGTACATGATCGAGAAGGTCCGGGAGGATGTGGAAGATGCTGCCAAGGGGATCAATGTGACACCGGTACCGGAGACGAAGAAGGTACAGGAGACGAAGCCGGAGATGGATACGTATGAACCGAAGAGCTGGGAGTTCAAGGTGGATATGCCTGGTGTGACGGCTATGGACCTGTGAGTATTTCATCGCATTGTGCAACCGTCTGAGCTGAGAACCTTAGGGACATTCTTCGGCTCACCGCGCTCTTCCATGCTCGACGAGGACGGTCCTTCCTCTCATCACTGTCCGTTCGGGAGGGACGAAACTACCAGTTCGATTTCCTCAGACCAACCCACTCCCTCTTTGGATACTACAACCGCATGGTCGAGTCATACCAGAAAGTAATGAAGCCCCGTCCGGGATTGATAGAGGAGTTGATGAAGGAGGCGAGTGATCCCGAGGCGAAGTGGAAGACGCTAGAGGAAGGGCGAAAGCGGGCTGACTGGGAGCGAGGGAGGCGGAAGCGAGATGATGAGCGGACGAAGGAGCAGGACGAGGAGCAGAAGGCTTACGCAGCCATTGACTGGCAAGACTTCGTCGTAGTGGAGACTATCGAGTTTACCCAGACCGATATGGAGCTGGAGCTTCCACCGCCTACATCGGTGGAAAAGCTGAAGTCCATGAGTATGGCTGAGAAGAGGATGGCTTCGATGGTGATGGAGGAGACTGGAGCTGGACCGACTGGCGGAGTCACGGGACAGGCAGGTCTTGCACCGGCTGAGGAGATGGAGATTGAGGAGGAAGAAGAGGAGGAGGAAGTACGGTTACAGAGGATTAAGGCGGAGCAGGAGCAGGCGAGAGCTAGAGAGGTGCAGCGAGCGGCGATGGAATTGAGGGGTATGAAGATCAGGAAGGACTACGTTCCGAAAGGTAGGTCATTGTGCTTGAACGCGCTAACAAATAGGTATCTCTCGGACTGGTGTAGCGGCGACAGCCAAGTGCCCCTACTGTGGCCAGTCGATACCTGAGAACGAGCTTTCCGAACATATCCGGATTGAACTGCTCGATCCGAAGTGGAAGGAGCAGAAGCGCGTTTTGGAAATGCGACGATCGCAAGCACAACAGCTACAGCAAGGAGCCGATGTTTCTGCCTCACTGCGGAATCTCGCCAATGCGCGTACCGATCTGTTCGGTGACGAGATCGATGAGGTCGAGCGTCGGCGGCGGGAAGAAGAGGAGAAAGCTCGGAGACGAGACAGGGAGAAGATTATCTGGGATGGTCATACCGCTTCAGCGCAGAAGACCGAGACGACGTTCCAAAGTCAATTCAACCTCGATGACCAGATCAAGAAGATGCATTCGAGGATGGGTCTCACGTGAGTGACTGCTTGTCCGCCTGCAGAGACTGAGCTGATGGCCAACAGTGGCGATGTACAACCTGCTACTGGTCCACAGATCGGTCCTGGCTTGACACATCAAGCTATCCCCACGCCCATGGCAGCTGGTCTACCTACTCCTGGTGGCGGAACAGCATACTCCGGCGCCACCATATCCGCGGCTCCCACTGGTCCTACCCAAAAAGAATATATCACCTACGAAACCCCTTCCGCACCTTCGATCCACCCTTCTCGTATGGCTCAGATGGGCGCCAGCGTGAGTACGCCTCCAGTGACCGGCCAAACCCATGCTCGAGATGAGGACGAGCCGGTCGAGCGACCGGTGTTCAAGCGGCCAAAGATCGAGAAGTTACCATATGGCCAGCTATACTCGGTACGTCTCTGCCAAATTGCTGAGCAATACTAACACCACTCTAGGAAATCGACTGGATGTCCCTCCACGCCGACCCAATCGCCATATCCGTTCAGTTACCCAGTATGCCAGACAAACCCGAGTGGAAGCTCGATGGTTCGATCATTACCGTCCCTGACCTTCCCGTTAACACTCTTTTCTCGACTGTGCGTGAGCGGATTAAACGGGTCGTCGACGCGGAACTACCGATTTCGAGGTTGAGGCTGGATTACGGGCAGAAGGTCATGAGTAACGCTAGTACGATGGCGAGTGTCAACCTGGATGATGGGGATTTGTTGGTGCTGTCCGTGAGGAAGAAGTGATATATAGAAACAGGTTACGAATTCTCTCTATGTATTCCGCATTCGGTCTCTTGGAGGACGTGGCATTCACAAGTATTGGCATTCGTGATCTCGTAAATACAATAGAGAGGAAGGGGTCACATAGGAAACGACAATTGACAGGACATTTACAGTTGGGCATTGGATTGAAAAGATTGTGGTAATCGACAATGAACAGAGGCAATGTCCAGACAGACGGGGATCAAATGAGGGAATTAGTTGGTGTAGGGAGGTCGGGACGAGACTGGGACTCGACAGAGGAGGAAGTCGGGACGGTCGGCTTGAGTTTCGCTGAGACCCTGTCAGTCTGAGCCGAAAGCCAGACTCACCTCTTTTTGCTTGTTCCGATTGCTCAATCCTTCGTTTGGTTTTCTTTCTCATAACCTCCCGCTCCTTTCCTTTCGCATTCAGCTCGTCCCTCACTTCGCCCCAGCGCACCCAGTGTCGAGGAGCGAAGAAGTCGAAGAGCCATTCCTCCATCCGAGCTTTCTCGCCTCGCTCCATAGCATCGATCCACGCTGCGCCGACTGCGACGTGATTGAGCTTGAGATCACATAGTAGAGGCGGAAGGTACTCACTATAGGCTTCAAACAGGTCCGCCATCAGCTTCTGTTTCGGAAATTCCATCACCTAATGGTGCTTCAAGCCATGATGAAGACGATACGCCCAAGAGATGTAGCTGAATGTATTGCTGTTGATGAGGTTCTGCCTGATGACCTACACATCGTAAGCTTTGCTGAGGAGCCTTAGCTACCAGACGTACCACGATGTCCTCGCTGATGTGCGGAGACCCAGCCGCTACGACAGCTTCCGTCGCGTAGAATTGAAGTAAGGCATCACCCTCGTCTCGTAAGCGTTGAAAGCTTCCTTCTCGAAGTCAAGCTCCGGTCCGCGAGCTGCTGGAAGGGATCGAAGGGTACGGGCGCGATTGCGAACATCGGGGTTATGAATACTTGGGAGACGAGGGAGAGTACAGATGTCAAAGGGCCAGTCCAGCTTGTCCCAGTACTTGTTGATGTCGCCGCGAAAAGAGTGTGGGTAGCGATCGAAGTCCTGGATGGCGAAATTAGGGAATGGCAAGTCTGTTTATGAGCCCGCTCCCATCACTACTAGATGATCTCCAAGATAGCATAGGATAAACCAACATTAAACTTGCGAGAGAGAGATTTGGAGAAATGACGTTCTTGTCTCACGTGCAAGTGCCACTTTGCAAAGACGTGTGACCAGTTTTGCCTGTAGTGCTGGAGAGCGTTGTGTTACCTAATGCGCTGGACTGTGCAATCTTTGTGCAATGACTGATGTCCAACACCGGGAGACATACTCCGTACTGTACTGTGCTTCACCACCTCAGACATTTAATCACATTCCGCCTCGTTCCTTCTCTGAATTATAGTCATTTATTAAAAATGCCTTATTTGTGGAATTGCCTACTTAGTTTAGTGGTGATAATGTGCTCTTCGTATAGGAGGAAAACCCTTTATGTGACAGAGTGAGGTCGGCTGTTCAAACCAGCCAGTAGGCATATTTTTGGATGAAGGTTGTAATGCCACATAATTCCCTTAACACGGCGTATCATGTCCACGTGGCCAGCGCGCCTGTTCTTTGGTGAGACAATCCGGACTAGCCATCTCAACGATTTGACTTTCCAGCTTCGCCTTCCGTAAGATATCCCTCTTGACAACATGCAAATCCTCCAGTCCTCCCCTCGTCATCCGTCTAGTGGTCGACCACCTCCTATGGGACCGCCCGGCACCCCTAGCAGATCAAAACAGTCCAGAACGGTCATTCAACCCTGTTCACCACAACAACGCAATGCGATAACCCCACCTTCTCCTAGATCCACCCACCCTGGTCAATCCAGGTCAAACCACTCCTCAGTATCTTCCTGGCCAACTCCTCCCCTTGGTCATACAGCAGAAGTGAGAATGAACATCCAGCCTACATTTCGCCAAGATAGCAGAGACTCAAACTGGGATGAGAAGCTGCGGACGCCAAAGGAGGCTTGGCCGGAAACCCCTAGTGAACATTATGACAGTCAGGTGGGAGTGCGGGATGCTGTGGAGGAGCACTTTGACCATCTCTTGGTAAGTCGTCATCAACGAGAACTTCGTTGACGTCTCAGGATTCGCTGCAAGTTCCCGCGTCGGTCCGAGAGAAATTCACGACTGTCTCATCCGGTGTTAAATCTTCCATCTTGTCGTCGACCATGCACACCAATCCAACTATACTGTCCTCTCTCGGCCTCCCCACACCTACGAAGGACACACCGAAGGTCAAGAAACGTATGTCTACCCCACGACTCCGTAAAGCCAAATCATCGTCGAGCATCGGTAGTCCAGGCGGGAAAGGGGAAGTAGGTAAGACCTACAGCGTGGAGGGCGATCAGTTCGTCATCGTCGCTTCCCCCCTCTCCTCCCCGAACATCGGCATGATGTCACCCTCACAAGCCCTCCGCGGTATGTCAATGGACCTACCCCGCCTACCCAACTCCCGGCAATCTACCGGTCCCGCCCGACCGATGTCGATGAGCCTCTTTGGTCCGTCCTCATCATCAGGCAGTATACCCTCAATAGGCAAAACAAGCGCGAAAGGCTTAGGTATCAGTATGGGGGAGCGGCCCGAGGCGTTCACTCAATGGCTTGGGAGGCACAAGGGTACGGATCTAGGAATGGATGTAGGGAGGTGCAAGAAGCTACGGATGTTACTCAGGCACGAGGCGACGAGCTGGGTCGGGGCGTTCTTGGAGATGGGGGGGTATAAATTGATCTTGGCGAGGTTGCAGGAGATCTTGGATGTCGAGTGGAGGTGAGTTGACGTCTGAGGGGAAAGGATATCCGGCTCACTTCAGGTAGGGAGGAACAGCACGACGATCAAATGCTTCACGAGCTGCTACGATGTATCAAGGCGCTCTCCACGTCGGTGGTATGTGATATGTCCATCTTGAAGGCTCGACTTACACAGACAGATCGGCAAATCCGCCCTTCGAGCCCACTTCCCTTCCCCCTTCCCAGCCCTCTCAACCCTCTTATTTTCCGAGAAGAAACCAGGCGACCTCCCTTCGAGACAAATCATCGTCGAGCTCTGGCTCATCCTGTTTGACCTCTTCCCGACTCCCTTGTTCCCCGCACACAACTCCCGGCCAGGTAGCGTCCGCTTCGAAGCGCCGCCTATAGACGTCACCGCGACTGTCCGATCACTGCTAGCGCCGGATCTACCCGATCCATCGAAAGAGGTACATGAGTTCATCACGGCTTCACATCGGCCGAGGGTTTTTAAGTCATGGATAGGCGAGCTGGCGGATATATGTAGGGATTACTTCTGGTCAGTCGAGTGCATTTCGCATTAGCTCTGAGCTGATATGAGCGAAGGGTCATGTGCCACCATTCGAATACCTTCTGGGCCCTCGACGAGGTGGATGAGAGCCTTGTGGAGAGACCTGTCGCACCGGGTGGAGCCACGGGAGGAGTCGAGTTTGAGGCGATGAACTATGTCGTAAGATCAACGTCTTTGATATGCTTATCTTGACTGACGTTGCCAGACAACCCATTTCAAACTACTCAACACGTTGAGCCGACATCTAGCTTTAGAGGATCGCACAAAAGCGACGCAATTGCATCACGACTTGATAGCATCCGGCATGGACCGCATCCTAATCGTACGTTCCATATTCCACGCGGTATCAGTGATCGGCTGACGGGCGCAGACATTACGAAAAGCATCCACAACCTACTACCCGACTCTCCACCTCGAACTAGCGCGCTACGTCTCTCTTCTCCGTGCGGCATCTCCAAACGCACGTCTACCCCACGTCATCGATAAACTCGTCGGAAGCCCGCCAGAAGCAGTAAGGAGGACAGTGGCGAGTGGTGGATGTTTACCTACGCCTGTGCGAATCCCAGCAGATGGGACGCGGAGAAACGGATGGGCGGAGGCGTGAGGCGGTGTTGCGGGTTTGATTGTCTTTTCTATCGCATACACGCTTGTGTGATCTAGAGGTGTGGCACGGTCTTGTATATATGCCTCCTTTACCCAGCTTCAGTTGTGATACCCATGAATTTGCAGCTATGTCATGGAAGGCTGAGCGCCAAAGGAATCCATTGAAGAGAAGAAGGACGGCAGAATTGCGGGAATAACGAGGTAGATGACTTAACGGGTTCAAAGACAAGATACATGACGAGACGAGTCGAATTATACACGCGATACGTGACGAGTGAGCGATAAGTGTTCCTTAATGATGAAGGATGATCAAGTCATTCATGAAACCGCATGATCAGGTCGTAACATACCAGCTTGTCGAATCCTCCTATCCCCTGTCTTCCTTGCTCTTTCCTCTCACCAAAGTCCCATCTCACGCGCCTTCACCTTCGCGTTTGCTCAGCTCTCTTCGTATCCTGTAGCAACCGTACTGATCCACCGCTAATACGAAGCACCGTCCCGAAGTCCCCGCCTCAATGAGACATATTCTTCCTCCCCCTAATCTGCCTCCTCTTCAATATCTTCCTCCCGCCCTCACTCCTCAACCTAGCCAAGAACCCATGCTTCCTCTTCCTCTTCCTCTGAGAAGGTTGATAGTAATTCCCTCGGACTGTGAACCTGGCTTGGAGGAGTTGGTGAGGATGTGTTGGTGGTTGAGGGGTTAGGTAGGAATAGGGGAGGGGGAGAGGGAGGGAGGTAAGGCGGGTTTGGGTTGTGGTACGTATAAGTGAGGGATGAGGTGAGGGGTGAAGAAGGGAAGGGTAGATGAATGATGTTGATTTTGGCATTCGTATTTCCGATGTTTGCGGTATATATCGTGATGACGATTGCGAAGGGATCGTCAGGTAGTTTGGGTGGAGAAGAATGGTAGGTCGAGGTCGGAATGGTACGGAGCTGAGGATTGGCGGACGGATAAGACCAGTGAGTTGAGGGACAAAGCGGGGCATGATGGGGAGATGGTTTCGGTAGAGAACGGGAGTCAGTCGTCGATCGCTATGAGCAAGATTTTGACGAAGCGGAGATCATAGCTGTGTTCTGATCTGACTGCTAGCTTGCTGTCTTCAGCTCAGCCTTTCGCCATAATGAGCGGTTCAAGCTTTCGAGTGGCCTGGAGGAAAGGTAGAAACCATTTTGGATATTCCCCACATCAGATATTCAGCTATTCTGAACAGCCTAATGCTGCCTTTGATCAAGCCAAACGTTTCCCCTCTCCACTCCCCTCCCGTCTTCTCCAAACAGCACCTCAAGTGTAAGTATTCTCCATTATGTCCGCTCCCGCCGCCTCTACCTCCTCAGCCCCTCAAACGATCATCGTCCAACCCCCACCACCATCCGGAACTCGAGAATCACGTATAGCCTCGCATTCGCACATAAAAGGCCTCGGTCTAGCAGATGATGGTTCAGCCATGGCAGTCTCCCAGGGATTTGTGGGACAGAGAATGGCTCGAGAAGCTCTTGGTCTACATCTGGCGCTGTTGAGGATGGGAAGACATTCTGGACGACCTTTGTTACTTGTTGGACCGCCTGGTACGGGGAAGGTGCTTGAACAGGTCAAATGCAGTATCATAGCTGATGTGAGATTTAGACGGCTATGGCACTGGCTATGTCTCAGGAGCTGGGGAGTAAGGTCCCTTTCTGCGCGATGGTTGGGTCGGAAGTTTATTCAGGGGAGGTGAAGAAGACAGAGGTCCTGGGAAGTTGTTTCAGACGAGCAATAGGTATGTACCCCTACCAGCTGTCTACTTTCCACCTGGGTAGTCACACAAGAACTTAAGCTAAATTTACCTCCCGTCTAGGCCTTCGCATTAAAGAGACCAAAGAAGTCTATGAAGGGGAAGTAACCGAACTCACACCATCCGAAGCGGAGAACCCTCTCTCCGGCTACGGGAAAACCATCTCTCACGTCATCGTCGGTTTGAAGACCGTTAAAGGTACAAAACAACTCCGACTTGACCCAAGCGTATACGAAGCGATCCAGAAGGAACGGGTCGTGATCGGCGACGTGATTTACATCGAAGCCAACACCGGTGCTGTCAAACGTGTCGGTCGGTCTGATGCCTATGCATCCGAATTCGACTTGGAAGCTGAGGAGTATGTACCGTTGCCGAAAGGTGATGTGCATAAGAGGAAGGAGTTGGTTCAGGATGTTACGCTACATGATTTGGATATGGCGAATGCTAGACCGCAAGGAGGACAAGATATCATGAGTGTTATGGGGCAATTAGTGAAAGGTGGACGGACGGAGGTGACGGATAAGTTGAGGAGGGAGATTAATAAGGTCGTCGATCGGTATATCGAGCAGGGCGTTGCGGAGCTCGTCCCGGGGGTACTCTTCATCGATGAGGTGTGACGTTCCCCTTAAATTGCGTTGTAAGCTGACGTGGCTCGTCGCAGGTCCACATGCTCGACATGGAATGTTTCACCTACCTCAACCGAGCTCTCGAATCCCCACTCTCCCCCTACGTCGTCCTCGCCTCCAATCGAGGGATATGCACGATCCGAGGAACAGAGTACGACGGAGTCACAGGAGGATCAGGCGAAGGGATCAGATCACCTCACGGGATACCCGTCGACCTACTCGACAGATGTATGATCGTCAAGACATCCCTCTATTCGCGTGACGAGATTCGCGCGGTGTTGGATCTACGAAGTCGTGTCGAGGGGATCATATTAAAGGCTGAGGCGCTGGATAAACTCGCGGATGAAGGGGAGAGGAGTAGTTTAAGGTATGCGCTGCAATTGCTCACACCCGCGGCGATACTTGCGAGGACGATGGGGCGGAGTGAGGTGGGTTTGGATGATGTGGGGGAGTTGGGAGAGCTGTTCTTGGATACGAGGCGGTCGGCGGGGGTTCTGAGACAGGGGAACGGGTTCGAGAGGAAGTTCTAGCGGGGCGAGGTGATTCATCATGGCTGTCACCCGCGTGCGAGTAACACGTACATAGCATGCATGCATGATGTGCGGTGCATCAGGGGGATTGAACACCACTTTCCCAGTGCTTTCGTTGATGCTCATCCTCACGCCCAATCCATCAACTCCTTCCCCTTCTCCCTTCCTCCCTTCTCACTCGCCACTGGAGACCTCCCTTCCGCCTCATCCGCCTGACCCTTAAGCTCCCTTCCGTTGCCTGACCTTGCCCTTCGCCCTCTTCTCATCACCTTCCACAAGATCCGAAGCTTCGTGGATAATATCGATCTCATTCTCCTGCTGGCCGTGACCGTCTCTGGGATGTTGACCCGTAGCTCGTTCATTGTGACCGACATGTATCTCAGCTCGGTTCTCGAGCTCGCCTCCGCACTCGATATTGCGGTGTCATCATTCGCTTAGCTTAGATAATCAAGCTCGTTCACCAAATGAACGAGAAACACAGATGTCATGCAATGCTGATGCATCTAAAGGGTATGCTACAAATGGCTATACTCTAATCTCTTCTCACAATGCTATACGTCCCAAAATCACAGAGTACACCACCTCCTCCTCTATGCACTATCGCCGCTCCTCTCAACTCCAGGCCGCAATCCGAATCGCGCATACATCGGGTCATTCGGATCGGTCTCCGGATGAAGGTGAACCTTCCCAGCGAATAGCTCGACAGTCGACCGTGAAGGATCCTGAGATGCCGGGTTGGAAAGTCCCAGTGCATTCGTATCTGACACCCAGTGAGCACCTGCGCCAACTGTACCGGCTATGAGCGTCGGTATCATCGCTAGGAGCGAAGGTAGCTGGATGTCTGCCTCGCGCAGCTGAGCGGACCGGCTCTTTGCCACGATCGACGAAGCGCGAAGTCGTCCGCCTCGGATGCTCGCGTACGTCGAGAGATTATCCTTGACCTTTTCATGCCGGTCAACACTGCGAAGACACTTATCGGGATAAACTAGCTCACCCTGCTCAAAGCCGGGTTCCAGCTGTACCGCTCATCCTCAGCTTGCGGCGCCACGACTGGCAGCTTATTCGGGTCCGGGAACAGCTTGATCCGATAGAAGAACCTCTCGATAGGATCGGAGGGGACCATCCGAACTAGCATTCCGAGAGGGAGGGAGATAAGTCCGAGCACAAGGGAGATCCCCCAATCTCGACCGCCTATCCGGGTCACCTGGAAAGCGGCACCGCCAACCTCGACGATGAGGATCTGACCGCCGACCACTGGGTCATGTCAGCATGCTGCCGAGAGCATTTCGCATAAACGTACTGATGGCAAAGATCCCCAGAAACCAGTAATTACGGAAGAAGCCTTCGAAAACGTTTAATTTCCGATCCAGTCGGCGACAATTCAGCTGATTGACTGCGAAGCGTCAGCACTAGCCCTGATATCTCATTTGGGGAGCTCACAAATCTGGCAAAAGACGAAGGTATTGAAAACAAGCGTTGTGAGATCCGCATCATTTTGCACCGTTCCGCTCTCATTGAGTATCTTCAGACCGACAAAGTGCAGCATCAGACACACTACGACCTGATACGTCGCCTGCACCACGATCATCTTGATCATATCGGTGTTGATGAGGGGGGCATTCTTCTTGTCTGGCTTCCGGTCAAGTGAGGTTCGAGTCGCAGGGTCCGTCGCCAGAGCGAGGGCGGCGAAAGTATCCATAATCAAGTTGACCCAGAGTAGCTGGACCGCCGTGAGAACCGATGTTTCGGAGTTGGAGGCTACGCCGGACACGAAGGTGACGATGACAGCGGTGACGTTTACGCTGGGGCTAGTCAGGGCGTACTATCATCCTAGAGGGGGTCTGCACCTACGAGATCTGGAATTGCAGGAACTTCTTCACCGAATCGTTGACACACCTACCCCACATGATCGCAACGACGACGTTTGAGAATGAATCGTCCATTAGAATGATGTCCGAGGCCTCCTTGGCCACCTCAGTCCCCCTACATGCATCAGCTTAACGTTCCTGGAACGAGTACGACTTACGCAATGCCCATTGCAAAGCCAACATTGGCAAGCTTGAGAGCGGGACCATCGTTCGTCCCATCTCCAGTAACACCAACGACCTCGCCCATCCCTTTTAGCGTTTTCACCAAGAGTCGCTTATCCTCAGGAGAAGATCGAGCCAAGATCTGCAGTCTTGGGACGACCTCAAGGCGTTCGTAGTTGCTGAGCTGCGACGACGTCAGAGGCGGTAACTCAGTTCACTGTTAACATGCCTTCCGGAAAACAGGCCCTTCCATGATTATTCCGCCAGGTGTGAAGATGCCGCACTGATTCGCAATAGACCGGGCGGTGAGCACGTTGTCGCCGGTACACATCTTGACCGCAACTCCAGCATGCTGACACTGCTCGACCGCCTCTCGTACACCGGGTCGCAACGGATCCTCGATCCCTGTGATCGCGATGAGGGTCATTTGCCTCGCAATCCGGTCGAAAGGTACGTAATCTCCCCGATCCTCCGCTCCTCGAGGTGGCCATGATTCGAAGTCGCGGTAGCATAGCGCGATGGTCCGAAGACTCTGGTTGGCGTAAAAGATGATCGTCTTGGAGATGTTGTTGATCGTTTCCTCGGTGAACGTCGTAGTATCCAGCTCCGCATCGTTCGATCGTAGCTGCGAAACGATGACATGCTGCGTACAGTTCTTGGCGAGGATTTCGCTTGCACCTTTCACGTACAGCCGGTACTGAGAGCCCTGTTTGATGACAACACCCATGGCTTTGAGCTCCGAGCTGAAGGGGATCATCTGAATGACCGTGGCGCTGTCCCTAGTCTTCCGATAGTCTGCCCATCCAAGCTCTTTAGCGAAACGCAATAGAGCTGTCTCCGTCTTACTCCCCACGAAAGAGAGGTTACCGTCTTCGTCCCTATCCTCGAAGGCGGTAGAGTTGATACATATCGCCTCGTTCAGGACGATTTGGAGCGAAGTCGAAGCGGTCAAGTTGAAGTCGGCCATGTCGAAGCCGAAGTCCTCTCGGGTTTCGTCGCCCTCAATGTCATTTACATTGGACCGTTTGACGTTCTCTGAGAGTGCGCGGACGAATTTCCCATGTACACCAAGGGAGCCAGCAACGACGGACATGACGTTCTGCGTAAGTGTACCTGTTTCAATCAGCCGAGGCTTTATGCGTCCCTCGGAGACTGACCTGTCTTGTCTGTACAAACGACCGTAGCATTGGCCATCGTCTCGCACGATCCAAGAACTCGCACCAGCAGGTTCTGCTTCGTCATCCGCTTCGTAGCGAAAGCAAGTGCGAGTGTGACGGCGAGAGGTAATCCTTCCGGAACAGCGACGACGACAAGGGTGACTGAGATGATCAGAATCTGGATGAAGGATTGTGCCTTCTGATTCGCAGTCCTGCAATGTCAGTCTAACCCAGTACGCCTGACTTACCTATCGGCGTCCGTCTTGAGTTGGACGAAGAAGCGGATCATGAGGGCGATGAAGAGAAGTAATCCGGATAGACCACCAGCTTTCGCAATTAACTCAGCGAGGTTGTTGAGCTTGAGCTGTAAGGGTGTTTCTTCGGCATCTCCTCGCATAGCTGTGCTGATCAGCTTAAAGCAAAGCGGGATATGGGATAATTCTGACTCACCCATCATGATTCGCCCATTGAAGCTGTAACGTCCGACCGAGATGACCACATACTCCCCAACACCCTCTAGCACCTTCGCCCCGGATATCAAGAAACAATCCTTCTTCAACTTCTGCCCCTCTTTCGCCCGATCCCTCTCCTCAATACACTCCTGATACGAGAATTTCTTGATCGCATCCGATTCGCCAGTCGCCCCCGACTCGTCACATCGGACGTTATGTCCTCTCAGAAACACTCCATCGACGGGTACGATCTCCCCTGGTTCCAGAAGGCAGATATCCCCTACGACGACATCTTTCACGCTGATGACCATCTCCTTCCCTCCTCGCATGGCTTTTACCGTCCGATCTTCGCGCTTCTCGTTAAGCTTCTTGAACTGCCGTTCTTTTTGCCAGTCGTTCACCGCTCCAACCATTACGACGATGACGATCGCCACAACGATGGCTACGCCTTCGACCCAATCGACTTTGGGGTTCTCACATCCGTTCGGACAGGCGTCGGAGTAGGTGTATTCGGGCGGAGCGCCGAGATCTTGATACAGACCGAGGGCGAGGGAGACGACAGCCGCGACGGATAATAGGACCTGAACAGGTTAAAGTCTCAGCTTAGACTTAAAAGGAATGAGCCCCAGAGACTTACCAATACTTTGTCCTTGAAAGCGAGCCACATGAGGAGTAGAAGACTCTTGCTTTTCCTCGGAGGCAGATCATTCTTCCCATATATTCTTCTCCGATCCTCCATACTCGCCCTCCATTCCGGTCCACTCCCTGCCAAGTCCACCCTTCCCCTAGCATCCCCCACCTCCACCGCCTGTCCCTTCTCCCCTCTAACAGACAGACCCTTCGTCCCATCCACACCCAATCCAACCAACAACCCTTCGACTCCCCCAATCTTCTCCAGATCTTCAAGCGACTTCGGATCAACCAGCATAGCCAACCTCGAAGGCTTCTCCCTGAAAGGCGTCGGGTCCATCGTGTCTTTCTCCGGATCAATCGAAGCAGCCACCGCCTTCTCCTCCTTCTTCATCTCCTTCTCCTTCTCCTTCGCCTCCTTCTTTTCTTTCCGACTCGTCGTTGTCCTTCCCGTCGTCTCACGACTCAACTCGGCTTTCTTCCCATGTTCGTCGTCGGTCCCGACCTCTGTTGACCAAGTCCCGATCGACCAGCCTCTTCGATGGGTGGGTTGTTCTCGACCTTCGCCGATCACCTGGAGTGTCTCCATACCCGAGTGGGCATGTGGGAAGTTGTCCCGCAACGCAAGGGTCGATTGGGGTGTAGGTGACGAAGGGGTTGGTAAGTCTTCGGAAAAGTGGACGGAGGAGGAGTTGGTGAGAGTTGGTGAAGGTGGTGTGAGACCGGAAGACCATGATGGTGAGGGTGAAGCTGTTGATGGGTGGAGATGAGCGGGTGATGGTGTGAGGTGATTTGGATCGTGAGTGATGCTGTAGCTTCGATTTCTAGGTGGAGTAGTAATGGGCGAGCTGGCTTCGGCGGGAGGCCGGGAAGATCTCGAGTCACTGGGTAGGGGTGAGGAGAGGTCGGTGGTGATGATAAGAGGGGGAACGTTTGGCGGCATGTTGGTTGATTGAGATCTATAGAAGATATGAGAGTTCGAGCATGACTCCGTAGTGGCGGGCTTCTGGTTTTGAACAGATTTTGACGTTCGCAAGGCGGTGCGAGTTGTTGATCCCGCTTGATTCGAGACGACAAGGATGGCTTCAAATTCTCGGCCGCCCCCGTAGCTCCCAGTGGAAGGCGGAAAGTCGAGGTTGGCGCCGAGGAAGGTGATGACCACGCCAAGCCGTCCCTACTTGGCGATTTGAGGCGGTCCTTTCCTTCAACAGCTTTTCTCGATCTTTCGTAGATCACAGAGGCACAGGAAGCAAGCGTCAGAAAAGTGACGATACCCCAGCTCTGTACTTGGCGATCTGAAGTGTTTTCGTTTCTGGATAGTTGAGTGACGGGGTTCGATGTCTTGGTGGGTGAAGGAGACGCGGCGGAGACCGAAAATCACTATGTAATTTTACCGGTTCGGGTAAGGTTTTGCCTTCTACTGAGGTTTTACGTATGCTCAAAGTCGCCCTCAAGATAGCTCTGCTAGATCGCTGTCACGGACAGTGAAGGCACCTGGAAACGACCAGACTACTTCCCGATCAAAGCCAATGCGACATACAGCTCTGACAAATGTAGTCTTGAGACCGGCGAGACAGCCATGCGAACTGGATTAACGGGACAACGTGTGCAGCGGAGGTAGCGGTTCACCCATTCGGAAACACAAACTGTGACGAATACCATCGACAGCAGGGTAGACGGCATGGCGAGCGTTGTTACCTTGCTGTGATGGTCAGCGACGTTTGCGAAGAAATTCGCAAGGCCTCATCCCGGTTGGAGATTGGCGAGTTCGAAAGAGCAAGCACGGTCAGCTTTCGATGACGGGCGACTGTCCGAGGCGGGACCCCAGGCTCCCTTCTCGACACCTCGGACGAAGCTGACCCAACTTACATCGCCCACTGCCATGATCAACTCATGTCCCACTTCTCCTCATCCAACGAAACCTTCCGCCAGCGCTACTGGCTCGACAAGCGGTTCTACAAGCCGGGCGGACCCATCTTCCTGGTCGAAGCAGGTGAAAGCCCAGGCGAAGAGAGTATTCCATACCTCCGGAACGGGATCCCGCAAATCCTCGCCAACGCGACAGGCGGTTCGGTGATCGGCCTAGAACATCGATACTATGGCGAATCTATCGCCCATCCTTCTGTACGGACGATCTCCGCTTCCTTAACAATGCCGAAGCTCTCGTAGACTCCGCTGACTTTACCGCCAAATTCGAACCGCCTTCGTCCATTCTTCCCCTCGATGATCCCTCAATATTACATCTCAACAGTACCCCTTGGATATAATACGGCGCATCGTACCCTGGCGCAACCGGCTCATATGCGGGTTCAGTATCCTCATCTAGTCTGGCGCTAAAGCTAGCTCGGCCTGCACACACTCTCAGATCAGTTTCCGGAGTACTACGATGTGATTCGGAGATATGCTCCTCAAGATTGTATGACCGCACTGCAATCGGCCATCAAGGAGATTCATACCATCCTCGACTTGCCGGAACCGGCTCCAACAGCTCTGATTAAGGTATTTGGACTAGAAATATTGAGCGATCATGCGGATTTCGCAGATGCAATCCACATTCCGCTTGAGGATTGGCAGGCGACTCATTGGTGGGATACGGCAGGTTCGATCGCTTCAAGGGCTTCTGCGACTTCCTCACCGCTGGAGGGAGTGGGGAGCTCTTGCTGGGCAACCTCCTGGGATCTGCCGAAATCGTCAACTACGCGCGACATATTAACAAGCACACCGTCCCGACCTGTCCCCAACTTCGTGGGCCCCATCGAATACTGCTTCGGAACGCAGGACGACACGAAGTTCCAGAAGACCCATCTGAGCGAGGACTTGCGGGCTTGGCGATCCCAAGTCTGCACTCAATGGGGTCTATTCATGCCCGTTGTTGCACCTCTTACCGGTCGGAGTATATTGTCGAAATATATGACGATCGAGCTCGCTTCGAAGATCTGCCGACAAGCTTTTCCACCCGGACAGCATTACATTGTTCCATCTCAGCCGGACTTCGAGGAGATCAACAGAAGGGGGGACTATGCGATCGAGATTGATCGACTTGCCTTTATTGACGGGGAATGGATCCTGTCGGGCCTGTTACTCCGGGCGGTGATCGAGCTCCGAGGAGGAACTCGACGACGAAGAAGCCGGAATGTATAATTCCAGGGGGATACATCGGTGGGATGAGATTGGGTTGACGGATCATTCGATGGAGCCGGACGAGATCGGGAAGGTACATGATTTTGAGGTTAGCTTTGCGAAGGAATGGTCGGTCGAATGGGAGAGATATAAGGAAGGTCAGTAGGGAATCTTGAGATCGTGAGGCGACACCAGGAACCAACATGCATATACCTGTTGTAAAAGGTCAAAGGCCATCACAGCCATCAAAGACCTCCGCAACCATCTTCGCCTCGAGTGCAAATATTTCCCACCCTCGGAGTACTTCATCAGGACCTCATCGATCGAGGTCAATCACTGCGACCCGCCCCGTTCTTCAAAACCGACCACCACTGACTGAGCTCGCCTGACTCCCCTTCATTCGCGATCGCCTCCATCTCCTTCCCCCGTTCAATGGAATGAATGTTCATGCGATCCTGGGCGGTCCACAGGGAATAATCGTCGAGGAAGGACGGGTGTTTGGACATGTATGTCTCTTGATAGGTTCCAGCAAGATCGGACATCACCTTCTGTTTGACGGTATCATCCAGAGCGCTCCACTTGGCCGTGTCGGCCTCGCGCACCCTCCACCCAGAACGTTGAAGGCTTCACCGGGTGTTTCCTCCGTTCCGCCCAGGACTTCAGACTGCCCGTTGCAGCAGAGTGGTATTCAACGCAAGGATCGCAGCTTCCCACGGCTGCTGGGTATGCCAGAAACAGTCTACGGCGTACTTGACGGAAAGTGCTTTGATGGTCGTCTTGGTATTCATGGTATTTGTGAGAGTGGGTCGTAATGTGAAAGTAGTGGGAAGCAGAAGTTGAGTAGACATTCGATCGACTACTCCGCCATCTTATATAGCGGGTCTTAGAGCTGATCAAAGGTTGTATAGCTGTGCTTTGGGAAAGGAGTGTAGCTAGCAAAGACGCGATTGAGGTCATTTCATCCTCCTGTATGCAGGTGAGTTGCAACAGGACATGCAATGGATCCGTTCCTGGAAAGCGTTGGATACCTGATACGCGTCCGGTCGCTTCGTTCCCTTCTGAACAGTGATACTGCAGAGAGGCTCTTACTCGGAGGAAAGCCAATCTATGACATAGACCATCGGTGCTTCCCTTTTTTGAATGCACAAAGAGGCTCTACACCTTTTCTGACTCAAGTCCTACAGCTGAGTCAAGCCGATTCTCGATTACGGTTCTTAAGCGATAGTTTTGGGATGACCGTAAGGCACTCGCTGCCGAATCACACGTATGGGGATGATGCTTGTCGTGTATATAACCAGACTAAAAATCAAGGGACCAGATTTCATGCTTCTTCCATAGACCTACTGGTTAAGTGGTACACTACGACGCTGACATGTGACGATGTATAATCAGGAAGCTGACTCAAATTGGTGTCTTTGATGCGATGCTTGAGAGTGTAGTACAGTCAGGGGTGAAAGATGAAAAGGTAGCATACCTCCTGCTCGATCGTGTGTGATACAGGTATCAAGTCCGTGCGCTTGTCTTGCTCTTCATTTAACTTCCGGTATTCCCGCTTAGCCGGCTGAACGACTCTGTATATATCCAGAGGGCCTTAACATAATATTTCAACACGTCTTGCTCCGACGATGGACGTCTATGATGTCGCACAGATGCACAAAGAAGGGAAGCAGCCATTTAGTTACTGCTCAAACCTCGCGGTCGGGAATTCGATACATGCGATCACTCTGGAAAGGCTGAATATTCCCGAGAAAGCCCTTCAAGGCCTCACCACCACTCCGCCCTTCGGCCAAACCTTCGCCTTCGTGTCCTGACTCACCCCAACCACCACCGTTTTCACCGCTACTTCTGCCTCAAGCTGCACCGTAGTCCAACCATCGACCAGATCTTTCCCGCAATTTGTAGCGAGCTTGTTGGCGCACTTGACGGCCTGTTTGGCATACATCAAGGTCAAAGCCTTGGTGGAAACATGCGACGTCATCTTCTCAGAAGCACCGCGGAGATCCTGTTGCATACATCGGAGCGCCTCAGGACCGGACTCTCAATTGACTCCACTCAACTGCCAAGTACTCCCATCTCGAATAAGAAGAACATTGACGGGCGTCAACTCACGCTGATTGCTTTCGTCGGAGGAGTATTTCACTGAACAAGCAGGTACTCGAAGCGTGAAGCCCTTTTCGGTGTGGTTCAGCGTGTAGGGTGAAGTCTCAGTAGGAAGCTGAAGGGCTTGAAAGCTTCTCATGGTGTTCAGGCTCAATTGCCAATCTGGAACGATAGTCGCGGGAGGAGGACAGGCTATTGCTCAATCTCTTTTCGCTCGGCCTTATATTGTATTTTTTTTCGCCTGAATTCATTCAAAGGACACAAAGCGGTGCTCGGCTTGTGATGAACAATATAGCCCGACATTCTCCGAATAGATTATCCCCAAAGAAGCGAGATAGCCATGAAGGCGAGAGGCGGTCCCTCTCTGTAAAGGATCGGTAAAGGATCGAATGACCTACTACGTTTCGACTCGCTTCATTCCTTTGTCAATCCAAACGCCGCATTTCTCTTTTTCACTCTTTCTCGCGGTTTTTGTTAAGCAGATGTCTGTTCTGTAGATTAGCTAGCTTGTGAAATGAACAGAAAAAGCGTAAAGGCCAGGTGTAGTGAGTGTCAGAAGGCGTTGCCGAAGAGGTGAGGCCTTATCTATGAGGTATGAAACAATCCTCGCGGATCCCGGACGATATCTCAAATTCATACTCACACGTCATGTCTCCCCCGTAGTTAGTAGATCGAGCCGAAACGCTCGTCAAACATACCGAAGTACCTCGGTTGACGCAAGGCCAGACATGTGGACGCGTGCGACCCGTATCATCGGACTCTGCACGGACCGATAGAAAGCTGCCGGTTACGGTAAATGAGGCAGTCCGTTCGCGGATAAAATGACATAGCTTTCCGCATGGTTGACATTCACATCCTCATACTACATACTGTCCCTCGCCAGTGCTTACAAGAAGCTGTTCCCGAGATCATTCCCCCTCCTGTAGCAAGGCTTCGCGACCCCTATCTACCCTGCCATCAAATTTCTCCACCTCATGGACTCCCTGGGGACGGCGGACGCGTTTACCGCCGTATGCGTATTCCCGCCAGATCGGTCTTCTGCACCCGGCCGTCCGAAGCGCGAGCACAACACGTTCCCAGCGTTTTAAAAGCCTTCGCAGCATCAAGTTGAGTCCAATCGTCGATGGCAGCGGAAAAGATGTCCTTGAGCTCATTTTTGGTGAAGGAAAGCCTCTTCCTGACTTTGTCGATGTACTGCATCACAGTGTACGACTCCTGAAAGGTCGCCTGATTCGCTGCATTCGAATGACACACCCCATATCCGTTGGCTTGTTTTCACCCTTCATGCTTCTGGGTGAGAATCTGGGAGATCTTGATAACACTCCGCTGCCGGGTTTCTGCTCTTGTATCCGGTATGGTGCACGCCATTCTTCGAGGTCGAGAAGTCGAATTATGGCTGAGTGTCACGCATGACTGACATACGCAGCGGCGACATGGTAATCTCACGACTCATGATCGCTGTTGTGATATGGTAGATGATCGATAACGCGAAATCGGTTTCTGGGCAACTCTCTCGATCATATATATACGCATCCATTGCCTTTTAATCCTATATGAATGGGGAGACGAGGGGTCTATCACGAAAGGATTGGTTGACCTGCAACGCGATCGCCAACACAGCTCCTTTCTCTCGGATCACCCCTGTGCGTCTCGGCTCTCCTCCTTGTGCATCTTGAAGTTAGATTTGAGCGACATAGAGCGACATAGAGCGACATGGTAGGCCAGAACCTTCGGTTTCCAGATGGCATCAGTTTGACGAGTCAGTACCTCGCCGAGTAATGCGCTGCTTGATTCTCACACACGGTGTAGCTCGGTAAGACTGATTCGGTTGTGCATCTGATCGACCTTGACTGGCTTACAGCCTCGAACGGAATAATTGGTACATCGCGAAACCCCGCTAGCGACCTGGATGCTAGTTTACGTAGTCACACGCAGTCTCACGCAGTCTCACGCAGTCTCACGCAGTCTCACGCAGTCTATGCTTCGGTAACCATGGTGGTCCGCTCAGACACGCTGCACAACATCAGTTTGGTCACCGAGGAAGAGCGGATCAAGCGTACTATACACCATCGAGGAATTTTCGGATCTTCATAAGGGGTATAAGCGGATGAATGGTGCCGATGATGGTCCTAACTCACATCCTTATCCTTCACTCGTGTTTTGTCGGTTATAGACGCCGCTGACTGTGACACCTTCTCGATATCGTTCCCCTGGATGATGATCTCGTCCTTGACATCGGATATGGAGATCTTCGTTCCTTCCAGCATCGGACACTCCCGGACGATCTTCTCGCCCACTGGAATAGCAAGCGTTGTAGGCATGAAGAGGGCGGAGGGTAGGGATAGTAAGGGAAACGGAAGAAAACAACATCTTACGTCAGTGAAGACATAGTGGAGGGACATTTGACGTACAGAAGTTCCGGATCTGAACCGAGGTACCGTCGTCGGAAGGGATGGCGTTGATAGGGAAATGGGCATAGACGAGCCGCATCTTGTAGAGGAAACCCTGATGACAAGGACATCAGACTTTGCCTGTGACACAATCGCGCGGCTGAGCTGAAATCTACCTTCGTAACACCGGTGATCATGTTCTCAACCATTGACTTGACCGTTCGGAGACATGCGACATGCTTTCGTGCGCCGTGCCAGACGGTGAAGACGACTTTGGTCTCCTTGGCGGTCTTGACCTGTTAAGAATCAGCACGGAATCGGCATAAGCTTCCAGCTAATAAAGTTCATATTGAGGAGGTCCATTTACAACGCCATCCCGTGAAACACTCTCAAAGGGTAATCATGGGAGTTACAGCTCCAAGTCATTTTTATTCCAGCTCCGAACCAACCGCCTGCGCTCGAATCACAGGGTATGCCCAACTCACCAATTGCAGATCCATCTGAATGTGCGAAACGCTCTTCACCAACTTCCCTCTAGGTCCCTCGACCGTCACCTTGCGAGCTTTGAGGATAACGGTCACGCCATCGGGGACGACGAGACTCTCGGTAGAGGAAACATCCTTCATCTTGGCCTGGTGATCCAACAGAAAGTCAAGGAAAGGCGAAGGGAACGGGATGAGAACCGAGCGTTTGATTGGGCGAAGTGGAAGTGGTCGATGGGTGGAGGGGTGAGCAATAATGTTTGGTCAGTTCCGTAATAGAGGATGATTGACGTTGTGAGCTCACGAAGCTTTGTTGACGATCCTAGAGAATCTCAATGCAGATAGATTCAAGCATACACACAAATCCCGCCCGGCGAGTCCGTCTCAAAAAAGGGTGGGCGCTCTGTGGCAAAGCGGAATCAATCTAAAGTCCGAAACGCTCGGCTCATTTCCGACTGCCTGTCGCGTGTTCAACTTTCCACTTCTGTGCGTGAAGCAGATATTTTAGCTGTTTTTTCGCTTCTTGTGTTTGCCTCGTCACCATCTCGCTCGACACCTCTCACAGGACAAGGTGCAGTCAGACATCTTATCCTCACAATGTCGATAGCCGACCACATAACCACGGCTCGACGGAGATCCTGCGCTTCTCCCGGTTACTCACACTGGGTAGGTCGATGTCTGCTTCTACCAGAAAATCGTGCATCTCGATCAGCCGGAGCACACAATTCTGTCAGCAGAAACTTGCCAAAGGATAGAACTTCGAAGGGGCTCAGCGCGGGTCGACGCTTTCTCCCGCCCAGTCACCTTCAACACCTCGTCAAGTACTTCACAAACCAAGCCCCCGGAATCGTCCTTAACTAGCTCAATCCGAAACACTGCTAGAAAACCATAACCCTGACTACTGTCCCTGACCGAATCCATGTCATTAGCTCCGGAGAATGGCCATACCACATTCCTCGTCCCCTTCAGCACCTCGTCAACCCATTTTTCTCCCTTGCTACCCCTTCATCGCCTCGTCAGAACCCGTTACTCACCCTTCTGAGCTGACAAGGCGGATAAGCCGAGGAGTAAGATGACGTACAAGGCGGGAAGAAGCGATCAATCATTCCCTCTATTGCTGATTGATCGGCGTCATCCTTTCATTATCGTTTCTCGCCTCATGCGGACAGGATGACCTGAACTTGTAGGGCTGCGACGCCGCGACGCGTCCTTGGAAGTACGAAGAAGAGGAATGGGACGACGGCCCACAACAAAAGTCAGTGCTGTTCACGAACGCGTCAAAAAGATTCTCTGCTCATTCCTCATAATTTCTTTTCTCGTAGCTCCTGACATCCTCACCTCCTGTCTCGCTCGATATCTAGAACAGCACCCACCCATACCGAAGGGTACGTTACTTTGTATGATTACAGCAATCTCGCCATATCGGCCAGGTCCCTTAGGGAACGCTAATCTCTCCTCCACCCCAGAACCGCACGGTTCGGAAGCCCGTCAAAGGAACCCAGGTGAGCAATCCCCCAACCACGCCATTTCAAGACACCGTTTCATCGGGGCGCTATGTCCTCGCTCGGACCTCTCTTACCCCTCCTTCGGTCTAGGTTCGGCCGATTACCCGTTTGAGGGTGTCGTCCTAAAGCTGACTCCGATCGCAGGTCGTCAAAGGGAGTCTGAACCGAGTAAAGGTCAGAGCGACATTCCTCAAACGGTAGTAATCGGTGATCCCCCCCCTCTTTTGGTACGTTACCTGACTCTAGTTCCCATCAATCCATCACGGCCTCTTTCGAACCCGCTCCGAGGAGCACTCCTACGCACGCCTCACTTGACGACACCGCAAAAAAATTTCTTTGGTCTTATAGCTTCTTGCGCTAACGACACGACCCTTCTTTTCTCATGATAGTTACGACTCACTCCCATTCCCACTTCTACACCTTCACCTCGGTGGTATGAACGGCGAGCTTCTCCCTGCACCGCCTTATTCCGCTTTCACCTTCGCTTCGTCCCCTTCTACAGCTGGGGAACCTATCACCCCTATATCCGACACCGCTGTTGAGCACTTTGTACCGCTGGATCTGTACGACCTGTGCGATCCAAGCGTCATCGGGATGAGCCCAACACGGGGGACTCTTCACCATTCCGCTTCGTACACGTATGGTACAGCGCCAGAAGGGCAGTATCCGGGCAGTGTGTCGCAAGAGTGAGTCTCTCAGCCATGACATGCCTGACATCCCAGGCGTAGTACGGTATCACCTGCTCATCCCACCTCCGCGAACGGTGTATACCACCCTCAACAACCTCAACAATGGCAGTACAAAAATTTAACGTCCCTAACGACTCAAGCGTCAGTCCCCATTTTCGTTCATCCAAACTTGTCTGACCTGTCTCAGCGATGTCTTCCCCAATCATATGCTCCCTCCCATCCGCTCAGAGATCGACAACCGCCACTTCGTCGGATGGAACTACCAATCTCACCAAGCCGCCTATCCCTACCAATATCAATACCCAGTCTACCAGCAACGAACCCCTTCATTCAACCATCACGGCTACGGAACGGCTCAATCCGCTTCGTCCACCCCAACCGAAGCGCTGTACACTCCTTCCTCTGGGACGACATACAACTACTGGCGAGCGGGTACTACCATTCAGCCTTCAGCTTTCAACGGCTGGGAAAATACGGACCAAGATGCTCGAGCTAGAGGTAATACAATCTCAGGTGCGATCCTTGCTGGCGAGACACCGCTCTCTCGACCTATGGAACGACGCTTATCTAGCCCTTTCCCCGGTCCGGACGAAGGGAGGTGGGATGGGACTATGATCTCGCCGTCCATCTGTGAGAGGTTGAGTGAGGCGAGTGAGGAGGATCTCCATCCTGTTGAGATCACCTATATCACGGATGCAGAGACCAAGCAGACTAAGGATGTGAATTCAGCTTAGCGTTGGGATATACTATCATGCTGATGAGATGGTTCACAGATCAAGCGAATGTGCTATAACTGCGGATGCAAGGATCCGCCGAGCTGGAGGAAGAGTCTCATGGCGCCGGGAAAGATCGTGAGTTATGCTCGGATACCACTTGCTTCCGCTGACATCATACATAGCTCTGTAACAGTGAGTCCACTCGCACTGGACTTCAGCGCAACATCTGACCCCGATAGGATGCGGCATCTACGAGCGTACCCACCGTCGAGCTCGACCAGCTCAGCCTGACGAGGGGAGCGTCCGCCGGGGTCAAGCGATGTATCGTCGTGCCCCTCGGCCCGCTCTACATGTCACGAGCGAGGACGACGGAAGCTCTCCATTGCCAAGTCCCTGTACGTCCACCCTCGTATCCAGGATCTTCGCGCTAATGAGCTAGTCTCGGCAGTTCCATCTCTAGCTTCCTCCTTCACTACCTCGCACGGATCTACCCCGCACCAATATAAGAACGGTAACAATCAACCACTCCTCTCTTCTTCCGCTCTCCCTGCTCGTCGAATGTCCCGTACACCCAGCTCGCACTACGTTCATGCGGATCATAACCCTTACGCACGGGTATACGCGCAGAGACGAACGGCAAGCTACAACACCACACCCACTGGAGCGGTTCGAAGGGTCGACGCACCAGTCCATGAGGAAAACAACTCGATGCCATGGGGATTTGAGAGGAGGCATAGCGATGCGCCTTTCCACAACGGAAACGGAGAGGCGTCTGGAGGGCAGTAAGTGGATTATCTTGAGAATACCTTGTCCCTCCCACCCCTTCTCCTGTCCATCTTGCCTTCGATCCCTTTTTGACAAGTAGCATCCTCATCATCTGTGCATGATCACAATAACAAATATCACGGATACACGATATGCGGTACATACATTTATCCTTTCATTGTAGACAGAAATCGTGTCAAAAATCGGACAAACCTGGATGGAAAGACATGCATCGATGAAACAATTTTTGTTCGCCTCAAACACGCCTCGATGCAATGCAGATGCATCCAGAGAAGCGATGAAATCTACCCGGGCACCCAGCCCACCTGTCTAATCAACATGCTTATTCCAAGGTCCCGCATCACTCATATTACACCCTCCTTTACAATGACAGCTCCCACCTAGATCGGCCGGGAGTTGACTCGGATCGATGTAGGTGAGTAATTCGGTCTTGTAGCCTTTACCCAAGATATGGATCTTGCGGACGGTTGCTTCGTCCAACCAGGGTTTGATCAGGGACCAGACGGTTGAGAAGAGGTAAGGGGCCTGGGGAGTGTCAGCCAAGCCCATAAATCTGATTCCTACTGAGGGGAGATGGCAATGAGGGGAGACGCAGAGACGCTCCGGCATCGCGTTCGGGTTGTGAAGGTATCAAAGGTCTCTCGATCTCGCTTCATCCGGAGCAGAAAGCTTTGATCGCCTCATGACTGCTTGTCCCTAGCGAAACAGACACATGATGGTATTCCGAGGGGACGGCTCACATTGACGATGAACATGTTGCCCATTGTTTCGGGCTGGTGAAGAGATCAGCTACAAGTCGTTGTCTTAGCGCCAAGAACCCCTCACGTCTATGGCCATGTCAGCAGGGGTAATCCTCGCAGATCGCTCCACTCACAATAGTTTTGTCCGATAGCGCTCGCTTGCGATACATAATCCTTCACTACCCAAACTCATCAGCTCCTATCCATCCTACAACCCGATAGCTTCACTCACCGCGGTAAAAAGAACTGATCCCGGCATTATGCAAATCCAGAATCGTACAGCTCGTCTCCACCAACTCCCCCTTTGAAGCAGAACAAGCCGGCAACCTATCCTTGAGGAACTTCTCATACTCATGGACCAAGTGCCGGAGTTGTCTCTCCTGGGTGGTGAGGGCGTAGAGCTTGTTGATGTCGAGCTTGCCGAGCTGTTCGATGTAGATCGGACGACCATCTCTGTCTTGTCGGTGGTAGAATTGGGGGTAATAAGCTGTCACTTCGCGTTGTTCGGGGTAGTCGAAGCCGTGTCTGTGAGCGAGCGGTTCAAGGGCGAAAGGTCACGTAGAGCCAGCGAGATTAAGGATGGCGTTGGTACGAAGCGGAAAAGGCGAGCAGACCGCTGATCAGCCTCGCGACCTGTCTTCCAGTTTCAGTACCGACTCACGCCGCGATATCATCCGTCCCAAACTCCTTCCTCCACTTCTCATTCGTCTGCCACATGAGCGTCGCCTTGGGCAGATCAAACTTCCTCGCCCTCAAGAAACGGAGCAAAGTCTGATCGTCATATCGATCGTAACCTAACTGCTGGGCGTAGGCTTGTCGGTCGGCTGGGATCAGGCCCGAGGCTTCGAGGTCGTGACGGAATTGGGTGAGGGCGGTTTGTTGGTGCTCGTCCCTGAGTTGAGTGGGTGAGCGCAGTGAACGTAGCGAAGGAGAGCGTGGGAAGAAAAGATGATGGGTCGAGGTGGATCGAGTTCGGGGAAGCTCTCACTTACAGATGACCTGGATGACCCGATAACGCGCTTTTGCTCTGGAATATCGAGTGAGCGGAGCGGGTTGACGGCTTGATGGAGGGATACTTACCATTCTGACTACGTCGACAGGACTATGAACTCCTCTTTGATCGGCCCTCTTATCGTCGCGCGCACAAAGGAGCTGTGTATCCTAGCCAGGATCGCCGAGGCTCAAGCAATTTTGACGACGTATGTGGTTGAAAAGGCCGTTGACGGGGACCCGCGCAAAGGGATTTCGTGAGTTTGGATAAAACGAAGGAAAATCACGCCGTAGGAATCTATGTTTGGTTCCGTGCTGTGACGCGTTCATAATCCCGCATATAGATCACACTCTTTTCGACTCCCCTTCCTTTCGTTCTCCTCACCCGACATATACCCATGGCATTCCTAGGTCGACCATCATCCGGAGATTCTCCATTCGCGATCGGAGACAAAGCGCTTCGAGATACGACTTCCCCTCAACCACCTTCCCAACGAAACCCTACACCTCGGAGACAACCGGGACAGATCGATCAGAACGGCCACATGACCACGCCTAGTCCATATGGGAGTGTGAGCGATGAGGGGAGGAGAAGGTATGAGGAGAGGTATGCGAAGAAGAAGGCGGAGGAGGAGGCGAAACCTGCTGCGGAAAGACAACAGCAGCACGGGGGTCCTCCTCCTGGGGGGCCTTCAGGTCAGATGGGACCGCCTCAGCCGCCACAGCAGTATGGAGGTCCTCAACATCCTCAACATCTTCAACCTGGTCCTGGTCCACCGAGACAGGCTTTCTCACCTCACGAGGGACAAAGATCTCCTCAACCGATACAACGATCCCCTCAACCTCAGCAGTTCCCCCCTCAATCCCAACCACAGTCCGATCCCAGACAATCATACCCGCCTCCCGGAGGTCATCCAGCCCAACCTCAACATCAACAACAGACATATGGAAACCGCGAGCCGTACAGTCAAAGACCGCCATCGTTACCTCGTCCGCCAAGCGGTTATGCCGGTCCCCCACCTCAGCAACAACAGCCTCCACCCCAGCAGCAGCAGCAACAGCAACGGTATTCGAACCCACCAAACTCGGCGGGATCAGGACCACAATGGAGCTCGAGTGTTGTTCCTCCTCCTTCACAGCAATGGCAGCAGCAACCTCAGAGTCCACCTCCTCCTCAGCCAGAAGACTCGGAACTGCACGGTTTGTAAGTCAATTTGGCTTAATCCAATCGTCGCTGAGATCGCTTGCAGATTCGCACAATTTGATAGCTCAAGATCGGGTCAGCTGAACTCGTACGATCTGCAAAGACTGTTGGCGAAGGATGCGACGATGGAAGCTCGGGAGGATGCGGTGAAGATGGTTAGCCTACCGTGGTCATCAAGAGGCTGTAGCTGATGTAGTCCTAGCTGATGAGTGAGTGCGAAGACCGTTTTCCCGGGGCATGCTGACACCCCCAGATATCTTTGACACCGATCGGAGTGGGTCTATCAACTTTATGGAGTTTGAGGGATTATACCGATATATTCAGGTGCGGCTGGCGGCGAGTTGGCAAAGATTAGCTGATGTATCGCCTCAGGATTGGCACGGCATCTTCCTCCGATTCGACCGCGACTCATCCGGCCTGATCGATCGGAAAGAGCTCCACCAAGCTCTGCTCGGTTTCGGTTTCTCCTTACCATCGGATATGGTCCGGAAATTGGAGAAACGATTCGCCCCACCGCCCAAACCTGGTCAGAGACCGGAGAAAGGGATAAGCTTTGATCGGTTCTTGATGGCTTGTGTGACTGTCAAACATTTTACTGAGGCTTTTAGAAGGTGAGTCGCGGTTGTGGGTTCGACTGAGGGACTGATGAGTGGTGTAGGTCGGATACGAGAGGAGAAGGGAGGTTGACATTGGATTACAACCAATTTGTGGGTCTTAGTTTCGGTTGGAAGTTTAAGCTGACCGGAAGTAGATGGAAATGGTGTTGGAAGCACCAGCTTGATCTATCAATGCATCCGTACGGCAGCCTCAACCCTAAGTCGCGGATCTTTTGACTCTGACACTGACTCTGCGTATCTTCTGACGATGATATTGGTCCTACCAAGTTTCTGTTCAGCCGCTTACGATGCGGGGGCCTCCCTGGGAGCTCCGGTTGCAGACCTCTTGTCGTCGCGGAACTAGCAATGCTCGTCTGGACCTTAAGTCAGCTGCAGACTTCTTCGCTTACATCGCCAAGCAGTGGTCACACCATGCAGTGCTCGACTATCCGAAGCTGACCTCAGCAGTCTGACGGAAGTGTCGATGAAGCAATTGGCATCAAGCCGCACGATTTACACCCCATTATGCGACGGAAACAAACGGAACAAACGAGGAAGATGGGATGCGCGTCTCAATGTCTGACGGCCTGCACGCTTCGATCGGACGAATCGTCCTTTATTGGCCACAATAGCGCTGCGAGATCATTCCTTTCTATCTGGTTCTGAGCATATATTTACAGAAAAGAGCTTTCGGGGAAAGGGGGACTCGCATCTCATTCTGACTCATTCCACCTTATGCACCACGGGCTTAGTTAACCTCTCAAGCAACGACATCAACGAGATGGCTTCCGATCTTACGGTATCGGCCATCCCCATGGAGCGGCGCTCATCGATACTCCATTTCGAAGAAGTATGGGAAAGGGAGCTTGGAGAGTCTCTACAGCAAGCTCTCCATTCACGATGTTCTCTTCTCTACACACCAAATCGGAAGCGTACATCACCTTCATGCCCGGCTTCGATATCTCCAAACATCTTCCCTGTGGGAAAGAAGGCCTCCGGCCGACAAAGAGGTTTGGAGAAATCTCCAGGCTTGAAAAGGAGTTCCCCGGGAGTGTCAGGATTGATTAAAGCATTTTGTTCAGCAGATCCACAACGGTTACGGTGGAGCGAATACAAATCGAGCTTTCTGATGCCTCGGAGCCATGCTCATTTCACTGACCTGTTCGATTCCGATGGGCTCAAACTGGACTGAACGCGGGAGAACCCTTTGTCCGTTGGACGATCAAGCCGAGATTGATTCGTTGGGACCGTGTCATCAGCCACAAGGAGGAGAAGATGAAGTAGTAGCCCAGGAGCAGGGATGAGAGTGCTGCTTCAACTCTACGAGCGAAGGACGACGGTCGCGAGCCGGCTCACCGGGACTGACCGACTGGGAAGACGCGGTCTCTCACATTGCTGAGTGTTTCGACACCGCCTGATAGACCGCAATCGGTTCGACATCAAGGGAGAGCGTATGATGGGGTCCAATCGTACAAATCAGAGCGGGATGTGATTTGTGTTGAGTGGCTGCGAGAAGTCTCGATTTCATGTAAAGCGTCTAGTCTCAACTCACTATATTTGGTTGACCTGATTCTGACCTGATCCTGAAAAGCATAATGGTGCTGGAATTGAGTGTCCGTCTCAGGTTGGTAGATCGTATATCAGCTATAATAGCGTAGACGGGAAAATCCTCCATGGACTCGCGCACCGAATGATAGAACTGACTTCTCCGACTTTGGCCAAGCGTCGACACATAAATGCGGTCATAGACCTACAGGGAATGTCGGACATTTAACGGTGGGGTCTTTGAAAGAGAAAGCCCATGAGCGATGCATAGGTACATAGAGTACTGCGATGTGGATCCCATCTGACCGCATCCGTCATCCTTTTCCAACAAGTCTGGCTTCCCCTCCACAACCCTCTCCACAGCCCACCCAACTCTCTCCCCCTCACCAATATTCCTTCCTCGTGCGTTGATGCACTAGCTCCCAAGCTCGAGGTCTCTCAGAGTTTAGTGGCTCTCTTGATGGAGAGCGTGTACGAATCGGACGGAAGACCCGAAGCAGTCCTCATCCACTTCCCCGTAAACCGATCTATGACTCCAAGCACCGAAGACTCCACAGTCGGGTTCCAATCCTTCGTCAGACTGCGTTCCTCCTGTGTCCATTTCGTACTACCCAACGATCCAGTGACATATCGATCAAGCAAGCTCGAAACTGCTTTCTCACCGGCGTCCTTTGACTGCAGAAAACCCCGCGACCCTTGACGCTGGTCTTCTGGGTTGAAAGAACGACTCGTCTCCCCCTTGAGGCGGAAGCTTGGGTGAGCGTCATGTGAATATCAGGATGCTCAGCCTGTGAAATCTTGAGGGCATGAGCTACCCTTCGATATACTAGACTGCCATCGTGGTATCGGTCGGTATCGAATTGGCTTCCGTTCCATGTATTCTGGGGTGAGTCCTTGCACTGCTCGATCTTGATCAACTTGTTCTCGCAGGGGACATTGATCGTCCCAGCTCTAGAAGGCGAGGACATGTTCGAAGACTTGATGGAATGAAGGGTCAGATGTGGGAGAAGTTGAATGGTTGTGAGTGCTGAACGGCTAGGCTCTTTCACCAGTAATAGGCAGTCAAGTCGCTTAAAAGGATGACACACCGTTCCACTTCCCCTACGTAAGAGTCCTTTGATAACCCGCGCCAAGGAGCGGATTCGGAGGTCAAGTAAATGATCAGCACTGATACACGTGATACGGGTCAAGAAATGCTTTGAATCAGTAAGCTGTGCTATGCATTGGAAGAAGAACTGATGAGTAAGACCGGTGAGATGCTTTTTGAGTGAGGGCGTCAGGATTCTTGTCAATGGTGATGTCGCTGGCTTTCCCCTTAACGCCTCCAAGTTCCAAGCCACACTCTCCGCCTTCACCTCTTCACTCTCCCCACTTCATTTCCCCACTGAAGCACAAATACCGTAACGCGAGATGGGCATTCATCACGCTACCCCTATCATCTTCAGCATCCTGCCAACCTGCGCTGACCTCCCCTTGACCGGCGCCTGCTTCACCCCAAACAACCTCACCGTGGTATCTCGCCATATCCCAATACTCGTCAGTCCGGCAACATAGATGTCTCCCCAGAGTAACGATGTCAGCCATACGGCTGATGCAGGTGACCACTGAACGTGCAGCGTTAGCTTGTGAATCACCAGCGGAAAATGTCGACTCACCTGAAAGCGCCGCGGTACGGTTGGCGGAGCGGGAGGGAGCACATCCATAAGAGAAGCGCCTCTAAGAATGTTGAATACTTTGGAGGAAGGTGCTCCTGAGCGAGTTTGCGTATCTTGGATCTTCGGCAGGAGTTCGGATATGGCCAACAGTACCGGATCGAGCGGTAATCTACAGTTGTCAGCGGCTACTCCACAACTTTCGAACGTACCCTTTCTGCCAGCTAGAAACCCATTCTTGAGTAGGAATATAGCCCATAGGTCCCACTCCAGCCGCCGCTACTCGCATCAACTCCTCGTCCGGTATCTCAGGTCCGTCACTGGTCATGCTGGGCAGCGAGGTTACCGATTCTGTAGCTCGCATTTTACCTCGAGCCTTCTCACTAATCGGCTGCGGCCGGTACTCTGGCTCCGGAGCTTCAGATGCCGGCGATGTGATGGAGAGGGGATCAGTTGCACTGTTTAGATCACCTGGGCTTGTCAGAGGTTGAGTCATGGGTGTTGGCGTTTCCGGAGGCGACCGTATTCTCCTTTCCTCCATGATCGAAACGCGATCGTCATCCTCGACCTCACGACCGAGCAGTGCAGCCTTCTCTGCGAGCATGTCGAGCTCGGAATTGGTGCGAACGATTCCTTTCGGATCGTCTGCCTTCTTCGCCTCGGCCGGAGCTCGAATGGCTTTCCGTCGCTGGATATCCCGCAAACCAGAGACAAGGGTGAATGTGGCGAGGGTCTGGAAGTCCTGGTGTGATCGCAGGATGGCGTAGATCAGGTTAGGATTGGTGTTGAGCTGACGGTGTAATATCGAGTTGAAGGTTTCGAGCAGGTAGTACACTAGTCTGGGATGACCCTCATCGGCAAGCAAGAAGTTTGGCGCTGAGAAGGCCTTGAAGAGCTGAAGCAACCGTGTCGAAGCCTGAACACCGATGTTCTGCAGGTAAGGCGCGACATTCGAGATGCTGATGGTGAGTGCGGGAAACAGTGGATTGAGACCGGGTGTCGTGGCGATAGAGTACACAGATACAATCATGAAGTCGACAGCACTGCCCGGAACAGCCCATTTTGCTGGAACGGTCAAGCGGATAGGCTGATTGAGCGCATCGGCGAAGGCCTGGTCGGCGGAGAGGGTCTGCAGGAGGTACGAAAGCAACCGAAGGAGTCCATGATGTGCGGGATCGTCCTTGAGCTCGAGGCATGTCAGAAGTATATAGCCAATGACATCGGTCGTCTTGCCGGAATCGAAGATGTATTGTCGAAATCGTTTGTTCAGGTCAACCATCCGCCAGAGGAGCATGAAGTCCTCGAGGACGTAAGGAACCGGTCTCTTGCTTCCTGGCAGGTAATTCGTGGTGACTCCGGCGTGTTCTTCCAGAATGCCTAGAATTCCATCCAAGATGAACGAGAAGTCCTCCTTCCGATGCTACTCCATATGAGCTTGCGGAAGATCACGGAATGGGGTTCACTCACCAACTTCGAGATGAAGTATCGGAACGCATTCTCGTCCTTCCCCTCACCCATTTGCGTCACATCCTCTCTTCGATAATCCAGTGCCACAAGCAGCATGGTGAACGAAGCTCTGACCAGTGTCCGCCGTTCATTAGCGGCTTTCGAGATGAGGTGGGTGTAGGGTATCTGTCCACCTATACCGGCAGTCGTCTTTGAAGGGGTGAGTGATGTGTTAAGGAAAGAGCATAGGAGCGAGAGGACCAGCCGGCGTTCGAGGGAGTGGGTGAGGTGCTCGAGGGGGAGGTTGGTGGTAGCATGCAGGGCATGAGGAGGGGTGTAGATGGTCGTAGATAGTAGGATGACGAGAAAGCCTAGACGATATCAGGACTCTAATCAGTTTGAGAAAGGCTCACTCACGCAGCACCTCAGTCTTGTTCCGATCAAGCTCGGCTGCACTGCCGACACTGACTGTACTCCCCACGCCTTTCTCCCAGATAACGTACTACATAATGATCAGCTCTGAACGGAGGCTAAACAACAGAATGATGACCCACATTGATCTTCTCTCCCAGCCCATCCTGACCCCGCACGTTGTCGGGTACCGTAAATCCTGCACAGAAAAGGAGATCGATGGTACAGCTAAACAGCCGATCCACCAAGCATGGTATAGTCTCCTCTCGCTCCTCCTTCTCTTCGTTCTCGACCTCTTCAGTGTTAGATGTTGGTTGAGATAGCGGGTCGACAATCGGGGCTTGCTGCGCCCTGTGAGAAGCCCCATCACCATTCACAGTCGCCGCAGGATGTCCGACAGTCGCCTTGAATGCTCTCGCCTCCCCGTCAACTCCCACATCCCCCTCGTCGTCATCCTCCTCATCCGCGATGGTAAACTGACTCTCCTCCTTCCCCTCACTTAGTCTCCCATCTCCATTGGTCTCCACGCCATCCCCATTCCCATTGACCTGGCTTCTTGTGTTTCGCTCGCCGACCTGTCGACTCCATAACCACCTCTCCGCAAAACTCTTCTCCCCATCCTCCCTCTCCATCGCTTCAGCTTCATACACAACCACCAAGATCCTTCCCAATACCCTCAAACAATTAAGCGCTTCTTTCGTCGGGTCCTGGCCAGGGAGACCCGATATCGATGCCGATGCTGATATTGAGGATGAGGAGGAAGAAGTTGGGAATAGAGGAGAAGGAAGAAGTGTGAAGAGGTGATGTGACAGAACGTGAATGAGATTGGCCAGGTTCGTTGGTTGAGTTGGAAGCGCTTGTCGGACTAGCATCATCTATGATCAGGTCTTCAAGCTCTTTCGATATGTGGGGAACGAAGGGGAGTTGCGGAAGGGGGACATACCATCCTGGACGGAGATGAGACTATAAACATCCGCTGCGGAATTGAACAAGCGATAATACTGTTCCCAATATTCCACATCGCCGACACCGATGATCTGTCCTTATCAGCTCTGTAACTAATTCATGAGGGCACCCTAAGGGAAAATGACCCACTTCATCCCCTGATAATCTTTGGATTCCTGATTCCCCGGACTTGAACTTCAATTGAGCATCTTCCGTCGAGGAAAGGAAAGGGAGACCGATCGCCTGTGGCAGGGACCGGAGAGTAGGAAGAGCGGGTAGGTTCTTGAACATTGTCGACTTCGTGTGAGAGGGCGCGGTGCCCTCTGGGGCCGAAGATCAGTGACCGAGACGTGAGACAAAGGAGGGTTAGTCGCGGTGGACTTCACAGCAAAAGCAAGGTGCTCATACTCAGGAACACGTGGCAGGAAGATATGCGCAACTTCTGACGTTCAGGCCAAACTGACCCCCATCATACGAGTAGTCCCAGTACAATCCGGATGAATACCATAAATCTCTACGATACAAAATGAACAACACCGACCCGCGGCGTAGTAACGAAACCAATAAATTAACCAAAACCTCTCCACATCCTCCACTTCATCACCCTCAATAAGGCAACATCGGTGAACCCGTAATAAGCGAACCAAGAGATTCATAATCCGGCTCCAAATCCTTCGGTGCAGTCTCCCCTGCGACTCTTCTTCTCGCTTCTCGTATTGACTCGACGACGGCTTTCTGATGGATCGGCTTGGGGATGATCCCATCTGCTCCGGCTACTATGTACTCATCCTAGGCGTCTCCATCAGCCTTACAAGCAAGCAACACGAGCGGGGCTCACCTGATCTTCTCGTAAGGCGTTACCTGTACATCCGACGATATACAGAGGACAGCCCATCACTCTCACTTCCCGTGCCACCTCGACACCGGACATCAACGGCATTTGACTAGGCAGGTCAGCTTTTGCTTACTGTGAGGGAGAAGACGACCCACTTATCCAGGAAGACGACATCATACTGCGGAGAACCTTCTTTGCGCTGGAAGCTATCCCTAATCATACCCAATGCGATCTTCCCGTTTTCCGCTGTCGTCACTTGATGCCCGAGTCGAGTTAGCATCCGAGACATGAGCATGCGTGTCAATCTGATCAATGGTCAGCAAGGCGCTATATTGATCACACGGACTGTCTCACCTATCGTCATCGACCACCAGTGTGCAGAGAGGTAGCCCTGGACTCGGTAGGGGCGGAGCGGTTGACATTTTCAGAGCTGTTGCAGTCGCTGGCTCCGACATCTCAGCCGATCGTCGTTCACTCGAAGCTCCCTCAACCATCGTAGCATCACTCGGGGTCTCCGCTTCAGGCGATCCCTCAACCGACGGATACGTATTTAACATCATATCCTCATGAGCTACTACAACGGATCAGCACTTGTCCCGACGTTAGGATCCAGTCACTCACTTGAGCTCTGCAACCCCCCATGCGCGATCAGAGGCATCGTCGATTCCGTCGTCCCCATCTCCGGTCGATGGGGTGTATTCCGATAAGCCGGCTCCATAATCCTCACGAGAGGTTGATGCGGGATAGGTGGTGGTCTCAACGTCGACATCCCAGCAAAGTCTTGATCGTCCTTGGTCATCTCCCTCGATCGTGGTTTGGGCGGTGGAGGGAAGGAGTAAGGCAGCTCGAACCAAAACATGCTACCTTTCCCAACCTCAGACTCAACACCTAATCGACCGTGACTGAGCTTGACGATCTGTCGAACGAGGGCGAGACCGAGACCTGATCCTTTCCCTCCTTGCCGTCTCCCGATCTCAGTTTGGACATAAGGCGAGAACAATCGATTACTACCCGTCAGCTCTGTTAGGGATGGTCGACTCACTCGAATACATCCTGCTTCTTCAACCCAACACCCGTATCATGGATCTCAACCCTCACCACCGCTTTATAACTCTTCCTCTCCTCGTCCTTCTCCCACGCCCAATCTCGCGACTGTCTCCGATGCTCAACCTGAACCGAACCCTTCTCCGCATCACTCGAAGCGAACCGCTCGATCCTCTCCTCAGACTCATTCTTCTGTTGTTTCTCCAAGTTGAGCGCAGCTTGTCGAAGCGGATCATCGATCTCAGTCGCTGGTGTAGGTTCTAGCCGAGGGTAAAGGAGTTTCGTGGCCATCCGAACGGAACCGGATTCGGTGAACTTGATGCTGTTGGAAACGAGATTACTCGCGACCTGGCGTAATCGCATTTCGTCACCGACAAATTGACCGCCGATCTTGTCGATATCCCGATCGAGGTCGACGATGAGTTCGATGCCCGCCATTTGCGCTTGCATTCGATGTGAAAGCGCGACAAGTTGGATCGACTTATGGAAGTCGAAGGGTTTCCGTGCTTGTGCAAACTGCGGATTTAGCAGGCGTAACAAGGGTGGACTCACCTTGCCCGATTCCATCCGGTTGAACGACAGCACATCATTGAGGACCTGAATTCAGCGTTGAATGACCTTCCAAGCTCACCTTCTCCATCATCGTGAGACTGCCCATCAAGCCGTGCACCATCTCCTCCTGATCGTGGTGCAACCCCTTGAACACATGTTCTCCTTCGAGATTCTGCACTGCGAGCAAAGCGGTGTTGAGGGGTACTCGGACCTCGTGGAAGACTACCTGTCAGCCAGGTCGAATAAGATAACTCACTGTAAGAGACGAAGCGCTTCTTCGAATCCGAAGCTCGTCTTTCCATCACTTGGGCAGATTGCGTGGCCCTACCAAGTCAGCGGATTCACATCGGAGGACCCACCTGTATTGTATTTTCAACTGCTGTCTCAAGGCAAACATCTGCCGATCGCTCCGTTCCTTCAAGAAGCTCGTGCCAATAAGGAAAGCATGGAAAAGTGCGACTGCTCATCAGCAGAGATCGACAATCGCCACGTACAGTTAACGACATTCCTCGAAAACAGCTTCGGCGCTCCATCCTTCATGAGCAGTACCCCAACAAGGATTAACCACTGTCCCGCTCCGATAGTCGCGAACAGTCGGTTCTGCCTAAGGGCAAGGAGGGCGAGAGTAGGTTGACCGAAAGCGAAACCGAGGGTATTGAGGAAATTCTTGGTACCGCAATGTGGGTTCGGTCCGAAGAATTGGCACCTGTGCATCTCAACGATGAGTGTATCGGCCAAGCTCCAGGTGGCGCAGAGTAACCATGGTTGCCAGATCCAGGGATATCTTCGGGGAAAGTCGAACACGACGAGGACGAGGATGGGAATCGTGAAGGTCTATACGCGATCCAAAAGTCCGAGTCAGGATATGAATCAAAAGCAGGGAAAGGCGAACTGAGACTCACGCCGGCTAAGCCAAAGTAGACGATCCAGATGTACGCGTTTTTATTGGGTTGGAGAGCGGCGGTGAGAACCCATGAGATGAGGAAGAAAGTAGCGGAGACGAGTGCGCCTTGTTTGTGAGTGAACCATGCCTACTCTCATCAGCCTAAGCTTCGGAGACGCACAACCCACCTCTTTCTGGAAGGACCTCTCCTTGCTAGCCTCCGAGAAGCTCGAATTCATGAAATGCTTGACGTTCGGCCACAACCTCTCCAAGATCAACTCGTACGCCGCCGTCCTCTCCAACCAAGTACTCCTCCTATCCCTCCTGACACTCTGAACCTCACTCCAATCCGCCTGAGTCGCATCAACATCATCTTCCTCCCCTCCTTCCCCTTCAGCCTTCGAAAACACCAAATCAATCGATCCTTGACCACCCTTCGTCGCAGGAGTCTGATTCGTCGACCCCGAATCGGACTTCGCAGCTAGAGGAGTGAACTGATCGAAATTCGCTTCGACGACAACATGCGAGACCGGCTCGTTGGGTTGTCCCATATCCTCATCATCCGTTCCATAACGAGAATTACTATTCGCCTGACTACTCTTCGCCCCTCTCTTCCTGAAACCATTACGTTTGTGCCGACCGCTTGTCCCGGCTTTCGGGTTGAGGAGTTCGAGTGGGTGGACTTGGGTGCTTAGTGATTCGGAGTAGTAGAGATCGGTATGGCCGTCGATGGCTGATTCGGATGTTGTGGATGGGTGAGATGGGGGTGTGAGGTGGTTGAGTACGGTTTGCCAGATGGAGGTGAGACGTGGGGGTTCGAAGCGTGTCCGTTGGGGAGGGCCAACGCGGATTTCGACGGGCATCGCGGCGATGGGAATGATTTGCGTCGAGGTAAGGATGCGAGTCCCCGTCAATCATCAGAGAGGGGGGAACAAAGGTCGTATTCGCGTTCCTTACTGTCTTATGTCGATCTCTCACGCCCACGATGAGGGGAAAGGCGCTACGCAGTGTCTTCTGAGACCGAGACCGATCAATCGAAAAGACCTTCCACTGCGGAGACGATATTGATCAACCGATCGACTTGAGTGTCGTACCACTACCTAAGCATCTCTTAGAAGAGTCAAAGCAAGCGAAAGACGCGATCCAAGTGAAAGTGAAGCAAAGGTAGTGTGCCTGAGGACTTTGACCTGTACAGCCCGCGTCCTCACCCCTTCTCTTCTTGCAGGGTTAATTGGATTCAGGGACAAGGCACACGATTCGAACTCCCTCAGGAAGTAGTGATTCTGCTCTCTCTATACTCGGTTTCTTTCGCCGCCCGCGTTTTCTTTCGTGCCCTTTACTTGTTGACGACGATGGGGAAGGTAAACTGTATCAGGCTTTGATTGTACCACGAGCTTGATGCCACTTTCTGCTTTGTATACGGGATGTTTCACCGATGAAGCTTTTAGTCGCTCGTCCAAAGCATCTTTTCGCCCCATCGCTCATGACACTCACGGGATCTTCGGGATCATGGCTGCCAAAGCTATCGCTCATCTTTCGATAGGCGACAATTTGACCTCCTCAAAGGCTATCTTACATCATCCATGGAAATGCCATAGAGATTTCAGCCTCTATGGAGCGATTCATCCTCTTCCACTGATTTTGTGCGATGATGATTTCCGCAAAATCATCTTGCATGATTCGTTCCACTCTACACCTCTTGAGCACTAAACAGACACCTACGCTTGCTATGTCGCATAGCTACGCTTGCTACCTTGCTTTCATTGCCTCATAAGACGGGTTTAGGAAAGCCCAGACTACATATCAAGGTTAGTCCAGATTGCAGCGAAAGTGAGATTGTTCTCACGATAGGCTGGGGGGTATAAGGCTCATCGATATACTTCTTCTCATCCGCCGTTAAAGTAATATGCACGCCCGCTATTCGGCCACATCAGCCGAGCTACTTCTACCGCATCAGCACGACATACCGATAAGCTCCTTCAGATTATCCAGACTCGTCTTCCCGACAATCGGCGCATCAACGAACTCATTCGCCATCGACCAAGCCAGCGCAATCTGAGCCATCGTACATCCCTTCTTCTTGGCGAGCTCCTCGACTCGCTCGTTGACTTTTAGATCCCCTCGGAAGGCTTGTGGAGACCTCGTGATTTGGATCCGCTAAGATCGTCATCCCATCAGCGGTCTCGAGAAGCAGAAGTATGAAACGACGCACTGATCGGTTTTGGCACGAGTCGTCTCTTCCGTATTCCAAGGCCGGGCGAGGAAACCTCGATACAGCGGTGACCAAGGGATACAGCCGACTCCCATCATCTGCAGTCATCCGTCAACTGAGCCACCGATGTCTGGCGAGGGACGACTCGCCTGGAGAGTAGGCATCATCTCTCGCTCTCCCTCGCGATGCGCGGCTTGTGGAAGTTCTGCATCGAGATAAACGGGGTGAGCTTGTTGACGATCGCAGAGTCTGGCGGGCAAGAATCAGTCAGAGCCAATCATGGCCTTTCCAACATACTCTGCATGGCGCATGGCTTGGAACTGGTAGATAGTTTTAGCGACCTGTCAATCACTCCAGCAGGGTGGACGAACCTGGCACGCCTAGCAACTGACGCAGTCCGTCAGCTTGAGCTGCTATTGGTCATCAAACACATACCTTTACATCCCGATACACCGCACCCAGCCTTTCTGAACGACATCATGCAGAGCTTGCATCTACTTCCATCAGCCAGATGTCCCACCTTGACAGGTATCACGCACAGTCTCCTCAATCGGGGTACCATAGTAACCTACCTTCTAGGTCAACCAAGAACCTATGGCGCGATGCGCGACGTACCTATGACATTGCAGCACATCGATATAGTCGAGCTGTAACCTTCCCAGACTCGCCTGGACCGAGGCGAAGATATGCTTCAAGCACTCATCAGCGCGTACTATTGGCGGAGAAGATAGTCAACCTACCTTTCGCGAGAGACCATGCTGATTGACATAACCGCTCTGGTCGAGCAGGTTCTTCGCACGAGCGGACTAATGTGAACCAATAGTGACGGGGTTGTACACCTGCCCCAGTTATCAGAAGGCGCATGGAGGACCAGGGAGGGGAATTAACCTTGGTAAGAACGACCACGCTTTCCCTTGGAGCACGGACACCCGATCAGCTTAGGCCGAGAGTAGAGATCGAACCCACCTTGATCTCCTTCAGAGCTTTCCCTAGAATTTCCTCAGACATCCCGGCGGAGTACCTGGCCATACTTAGCCCTCATTTGTCAAAAGACCGGATGTTGAGCACTCGCACGATGGCCGTGCTGATGACGTCGGAATCTCAGCTGGTATAAGAACAACCAATAAGAAGGTAAGCTCACCCGAATGCGTTGATCCCTTATTCGTAGGCGTACTTGATGTGCTCAAACCCCGGCTCAATCCCCGCTCTCTGATCGAGTACCCAGCCTTGCCACCTGAAATACTTGCATCAGCCTCTACCGATTCATGAGGGAAGGTGGGCGCCGCGTACTCGGAAGTACCGTATGCTATCAGTCAAAGCTCTCATCAGCTACAAGATCACGTGCCCTTCGGACTTGATATGTGACTTGTACATACACATGCAGCCCCTAGCGGTATTGATATCAGCGGCGAAATTGCAGCCCTTCAAGAGTATATCCACATACAGGATGATCTTTGAAACCTTCAGACCGCTCTTCCCGAGCCTCACTGATATTCATCAGGACCAACTAGAATAACCAATAGGATTAGGACGACTGACCATAGGGCATCTTCATAGCATCGCCCGATGACATCTGAATAGACTGTTCTGTACTGGAGTATGAGGCAAGCGATAGGCAACTTTAGTCGTTCGCGACGTATATCAATAGACTGTCGAAGAAACACAATTGTGAATGTAGGGGTCGTTCCGCAACGTCCTTCAACTCACCTCCTCCACCTCCACCCCATCTCTGCGCGGTACTCAAAATATCGGAGGGATTCCATCCCGTAGTATATTTTCCTGGAAATGGATGTATTTGGAGCGGCTACAGCCAGAGAAGGACCAAAAGCATCAGTATGCATAGGCTCGTCATCATATCAGTATGCACGACATCCCTTCTCTCCCATTCATAATGCACTCATGCGCTCCACGATATACTCCACCAGACCTCCCGCCGAACTTCGAATCGCTAGACTGCTCGAGCCGACTGCCTTTGCGGAAGAATTGCGGTCCTGGGAGATATCGTTGACGATGTGCTCGTAATGGCTGAATCCGCTTTCTTCGACACTTGCTCCGATACACTGAATCTCGGCTTTCTTGTTGAGATGAAGGATATGGGCGAGCTCGCGACTACAAGGATCAGTACGATGCGTCGCCATTGCAGCATGAACTAATTCGCCGCCAGGGTGCAGGCATATCTTTGTCCTTCCTTAACATCGCCATAGCCTGTGTGGTCAGCTCACCACAATCGACCACTTCTGGTTCAGCTTACCCTTCGTGCATCTCTATCCGTCAAAGGCAACAGATCATCGTGCTTGACTCCATATCTAAATCCTCGTTAAACTAGCCGCACTCACAGCTAACACTACAGGAACTCACTGTGTCCAGTCACTGGCTGTCACTCCCAGCCACTGCAATCTATCACCGAGAGCCAATTCCTTATGGTCGACCGAAAATGTTGTGGCCCGTGATCCTCGCGTATAGACGGAAAGGATGTTGATGCCATGCGGGTCTGCGTCGACCAGGGCATGGAAAGGAACTCTGGGCGAATGAGACGAGGCTCCACGTAAGGTGAGACACAACAGACTCTGAGAAGGTCTCCGCGATATGAGCCAAAAGCTGTTGTGTGGCCAGGTCAGGATAGCCTTTACCCTGCATCACTTCTATCAGCTCCATCACTGCGTAGCGGAGTCAGAACAGCTTACCGTGATGAGGACCCCAGGTCCAAGCCTATCATCCTCGAGAAGCCTCGCTCCGCAAAGGGTTTGAAACACCGCCTGGTCCCGTGATTTAGTCCGATATGGAAGGATTGTTGATAGCTCACATCCTTCTCGACGATGAGGACCCAGTAGAATGGCTCAATGGCCTCGACACGGTCAATCTTCTCGATAGGTGGTATGAGTGAGGCCTACACAACATTCAGCCACACCTCGCTGAATGTAGGAATCTCACGTTGGTGGACGACATAGACAGTTCTTGACCGTCTTTCAGGACCACATTGAGAGCTGAGGTGGCGACCAAACCTTTCGAAGTAGCGCACTGCCGACCAAATTAGCAACAAGGTTTGTATAGGTGTGAGCACTCGCAACGTGGAAGTCCCGCCTTTTAAGACCAGCTGTGGCCACGATGTCGTCGACCAGCTGTATCCACACGCGTCATCAGTACGGTCACGTTCATGAGCACTTATGACGTCAGTTGTGAGCAACCGGATGTAGCGGACATCCGAAGATTAGGAAAAGAAGGGAAGGGGAGGGGGAGGTGGAGGAGTGCGAAGAGGTCACGGAATGGGAGGAACACCGGCGAGCGAGCACCTTATCGACAACCGACTGGGTTCTGAACAGGCCGACATCCCTGTAGTAGATATCCCTACAGTATATGGATTAGCTTCTGAATAGATCAGGAGGATCGGCATACCTTTTGGTCGTTACAGTATTGCTCAGGATCGCCTCATACAGCAGGGAAGCAACGCGCATGATACAGGCTGCTCAGACTCAGCCAGATCCATAAGATGACTGCACTGCAACTACCAATGCGATGCATCGACTTCTCCCTCCTGTTCGTAGCGAAGGTTGCGGGCTCATCGGGGAAATGCGTGATCCGATTCGCCCTGCAGCTGTAGTTAGCGATCCGATCGCTTTGCACACCAAATCAAGGGAAACTCGCCCAGTCTCCCGATTTATCAGCTTGATGGTGATTCCTATCTCCTCTCGCTGTTCTTGACTTTCATCTTGAGCCATCTTCTCCTCTCGTACTCGCCCTTCCTCATCTTCCGAAGCCTCCGATCCCGTAGCTTCTCGAGATCTATTCTCAATCCTCCCTTCTTCGCCGTCAGATGAGATGTTGCGTCTCTTCTTGTTGCCCCTGACTTGCTTCTTGTTCGACTTGTACCGGCTTCGTTCGCGCTTATTAATGGTCTTGAGCGAATCGCGCATCTGAGTCAGGAAGGTGAGAAGAATGGACTCGAGGTAGGTGATGGCTTGTTGACTGGTAGAAGCGCCACATCATCCTGCCTCAAGACGAGGAAACTGATACTCACCACCTGATATCCTCCGTGTCCATTCTAGCTTCTACCTGACTCTCCGTCTTCCCAGACTCTTGACTATCCACGATCTCCTGCTTCTGCCTCGCCTCATGTTGCGCCAGAAGCCTCTTGAGCATTTCACCTTGATCCTCATCCCCCTCTTCATCCATAGTCATCTGGCGGAAATCGTCTTCAATGTCCGAACGATCGTCCAGGATACTATTATTGTCGTCTTCTACCCTGTCTCCCGCCAAGTTTTGCGTCAGATCCATCTCTTCCAGGGGGTCTTCGAAATCGGAGATGTCTTGAAGTACAACATCGACATCAAGACCCGGATCCGATGTATCTTCCACGATGACATCACCGTCTTCCTCCTCTTTCCAGCGCGTCTGATATTGCTCTGGGTTATAGACCGACTCAGTATCTTCACTGTCGTAGAGTACGTCGCTCCAGGGATCTTCATCATCTTCCCGATTTTTGATCTGCCGCTTGATCCTCTTCGCAGGTCTGGCAGACTTCACCTTCTTCGGCTGGACCTTTTGCCGAGCTGGTTGAGAATGATGAGGCATCCGGACAGAATGTTGCGAATCGTCGAACCTGTCTGGTGGACGTGTCTGGCGGATGGGACGTTCTCGGACTGGTAAGGAGGATGAGGGTTGAGTGTTTGATTGAGGAGAGTGAGTAGAGCCGGCCAAGGAAGTACATGAATCTGGAGAGGTGAGCTGTTCCGGCACATATCGTAAATAACTTGACTGTGAGCTTAGCATGACGTGGGACTGCCAAGATGGCTGGCGGATGACATTCGAAAGAGGGAGGAAAGGAGGAAACGGGCATCGAGTGAAGTCCGCTGAGCTTCTTCCTCTGCCCGGATCTTGAAACGGACGGCCTCAGGCACACCGGAACCAAACAATGAACTTCCGGTCGCGTTGGCCGTTGTTGTGTACAAGGTTGAGTGTTTCAGCACATTGTGCACGGATCGTCGAATTCGCCAAACCATCGCGTTGTCGACTGACCCTGATACCAACCTGGCGCCGATCATTGTACTCTGACAAGTCGACCTTTCTAGAAACCACTTTCGAGCTCTGCAGATCTCCGAGCAGCTAACACATCCTTTCCTTCCACTTTCAAACTCCTTCATCAACCGAATCCCATCTCATAGGCGAGACATTGATCTTCCTCTCGAAACGACTTTAAGCCTTGGAACCATGTCGGTGACGATACAACTCAAACAGCAAACATTTCCTCTCCTCATCCTCGTCATCTCTCTACTACACCTCATCACCGCCCAAAACTGTAATGCCACCACCGACTGCCCTTCAACCGCACCATGCTGCTCAGAATACGGATTCTGCGGGTCCGGTGGATACTGTCTGGGTGGCTGTGAACCGCTCCGTGCGTATCACCTCCTTAATCTACCACGCTTCGGTCGTTGAGCCGATCTGAAGTTGTATGAGGCAATACTGATTGACTCGGTTCACAGACTCATACAAATCGACATCATGCCTCCCTAATCCTATTTGCGAATCGTACACCTCGAACCTCTCGGACATATCTCGGGTACAAACGAATGCTACGGACTACAAGGGGAATGTGACCGCTTATGACTGGGTCGGTAAGTCCTCCTGCTTGCATCCGGGAAAAAACCAGCTGATTCAGAGTACAGTCAATACCGGTACTTTGGTATCGAACGCAGACGGCGCTAGATTGACCTTGACGGAAAATGGTAAGTCCCTACCTGACCCTTCCTTCATTCTCATGGTAAAGTACCATTCGCAGTTGAATAATAGCTGAGATGCATTGTAGGAGGCGGGACGAAGATCTCTTCTACGCGGTATGTCCACTACGGTACGATCGACTTTGTCCTCGGTGAGTCGAAAGACTGCTTCGATTTTAGATGTACAGCTGAGAGGGGCGTATAGAGACGTCAAAGTGGGCCGGAGTCGTTACCGCTGCCATCACGATGTCGGATGTTAAGGTGGGCCTTACAGTCTATGTGATCGGCCGAATAGCTGATCAGCGATCATCAGGATGAGATCGACTGGGTATGACTTTGTCAAGTTTCATGATATACCTCTCACTGACTTCCACCAGGAATGGCCGGGAGCGAACATCACAACCGTTCAGACAAACTTCTGGTACCTCGGCATCGCGAACTGTCAGCCTCCCTCCTTAGCTCTTGTCGCTCGTTACTGATCAGGACAGACTCCGCAACACAAGGAGCATCGGTCGATGTCAGTTCCGATACATCAAGCAATTTCCAGACTTACACCGTGAGCCACTCTCCTCATCTCCTGCATAGTGTGCTGATCAGATCAGCTCGACTGGCATGAGGATTACCTGAACTGGATGATTGATGGCAATGTCGTCCGGACAGTTTTCCGAACCGATACTCTCGCCTCGGACGGGACATAGTATGTTCGCCCTTCCGATCGCGTTGTCCCTCTTGCATCGTAAACTACCATGCAAGAATACTGACTAAAAAGATTTCTTTAGTCACTACCCCTCAACTCCCTCTCGGATCCAAATCTCAATCTGGCCAGCTGGTATCGCCACCTCAGCACAAGGTACCATCAACTGGGCAGGCGGGATGATCGACTGGCAAGATCCTGATTACACTTCCAACGGGTATTTCTGGAATACTGTGCAGAGCGTGAAAGTCAGCTGTTCAAGGGATGATAATACGACAGAGGGAAATACGGGTTACATGTATTCGGGAAACTCGACAGTGCGTTATCCACCCACCACTCGTTGTGACAAGGGCAAAACGAGACGAACTGATTTTGGGTAGGTTGTGGCGATAACGAATAGCTCGGTTTTGCTGTCATCCGCGCCATCAGCGATCCGACCACCTCAAATAGACTTTTTAGCCATAGCAGGCTTGACAGTAGGGACCGTATTGATATCTGGCCTCTTGGAATTCCGATAGATTCTGATATGTAATCGCATGTATCATATTTCCTTGCCGTCCCGCTCATTCAGCCAGCTAAAACATTGTCCCGCCACGCCACATTCGGCTCTGTTCGGCTTGGACCTCACCGGTAAACTAGAGCTTCCTTTGTACCGATTCCTTCCAATCCAAGCGAATCACTCCCTACTTCCTTCCAGACCCAACAAGCAGAGCGTGATCACTTGCTTCTTCTTAAACCTCTCCTCGACCTGCGCCGTCTGCAAAGACAGACTAGATGCTTTCCAAGCCTCTCACTCGTAACCATTTCAGATACCCTACCACCGTGAGATACCCCTGTGCAAAGGTGTGCTTCCCTCCTTTATCTCACTCATACCAGCCAGCTGATATATCGCTTCTTGTAGTACACCATGCCGATAGCCATCGCCCTCGCTCCCTCACGTTCAGTCACCACCTCCAAACCCCTCAAACAAGCCACCTCAACCACCACCACCTCCTCCTCCTCCTCCCCACAAAAACCACTCTACGCCTCCCAATCAACCCTCCCTCACCTCCCAATCCCCACCCTCACCTCGACATTCTCCAAATACCTCGAGACGATCAAACCCCTCCAATCAAGTACCGAACACACTCATTCCTCATCCTTGATAAAAGATTTCCTCACCTCGGATTACTCAACCACTCTTCAAAACCGACTTGAAGAGAGAGCCTCGAAAAGGGATAGTTGGTTGAGCGAATGGTGGAATGAGACTGCCTACATGGGTTACAGAGGGAGGATCGTCCCGAATGTCAGTTATTTCTATGTTCATTCGAAGGGTTTGGGGAAAGGGGAGAAACAGGAGGAGAGGGCGGCGGAGTTGGTTAGAGCTGTTGTGGAGTTTAAGAAGCTTGCGGATAGGTGGGCTCACCGTTCTGGACTGCCTGCTTTGTGTTTGATGGAAGGCTTGCTGATGGGAGTAGCGAGGTGCTTGAACCGGAGAAGATCAAGGGTGGACCGCTATGCATGGCTTCTTACAAGTACCTGTACGTACGCTCTCCAAACCCAGATGAGCTCGAAAGCTGACTGACACAGGTTCAACGCCGTTCGAGTCCCGACTACACCCGCCGACGTCCCTCTAGCCCATGACGCGAACAACCACCACATTGTCGTCCTCCGCAACGACCGGTACTTCAAGGTCGATACCCGTGGAAGGGGGAAGAAGGAGCTCGCCGAGGCTTTCAGGGAGGTCAAGCGGATGGCGGATGGGAAGGCGGGTTGTGGGTTGGGCGTTCTCACTGTTGATGATCGAGATGTTTGGACCGAGGTGAGTGGTTTCCGTCTTCTGCCAGTAGATTCGACCGCCACTGCACGAAGAGGGTTATTCTGAACAGAGTTGGGACCTAGGCCCGTCGACACCTCCTCTCGCTCTCCAAAGCCAATACCGAAGCTCTACAAACCATCGAATCGGCAATCCTCCTCGTCTGCCTGGATGATGGACCGTCCCCAGAAACCGAGAACGCCAGATCCTGGTCATACTGGGCTGGCGGGTCTGGCCGATCAGCCGCTGGGAAGGGGAGAAACAGGTGGTTCGACAAGCATGAGATGATCGTGGATGAGTCAGGAGAGAGTGGATTCAACGGGGAGCGTAAGTTGATTCAAGAGTTACTACAATCCCTGGGCTGACATGGTAGACTCCATGCTCGATGGGACGCCTACTCTGAGAATGAACGAGTTCATGCTCGGTGGTATCGAAGCTGGGAAGATCCCGCTTGAGTTGCCCGAGGGGGAAAAGGCAAATTCACCGATGCCTAAGCCCGAGGAGATCACTTTCGAGCTGGACAGTCATCTACAAGGGGTTATCGAGAAGTCGAAGAAGGGTTTCGAGGAGGAGATGGCACTACAGGATCTCGAGGTGAGCTCGCGACTCCACGCCTCAATCCAGCTTCGATGAAGCTACAATGTGGCAGAAAGCGAGCTGACATACCCCAGATGGTCCACTTCCAAGGATACGGCAAAAACCTGATCAAAACCTTCAAAGCCTCCCCGGATGCTTGGGCACAGATGATCAAGCAACTCGCGTTCTACCGACTCTTTTCCCGTCCAGGAGTGACCTACGAATCATGTCAAACCCGGAAATTCCTTCTCGGTCGAACGGAGGTCATCCGTTCCGCCTCTTCTGAAGCGAAAGCGTTCTGTCTCGCCATGATCGATCCAAATACCAGCGATTACGAGAGGGAGAAGCTTTTGAGGAAAGCTGTGACGAGGCATATCCAGTATTCTGCTTGGGCTGCGGATGCTCAGGGTGTGGATCGACATATGTTTGGGTTGAGGAAGTTGGTTAAAGAAGGTGAGAAGATGCCGGAGGTTTTCAGGGAGGAGGTTTTTGGGAGGTCGAGTCATTGGGAGATGAGTACGAGTCAGTTGTCGAGCAAGTATCTTGATGGGTGGGGGTATGGTGAGGGTGAGTGCGGCGAGCTTAGTGATCTTCCACCCTGCGGCTAGATCGCATAATCGCTGAAAGGCCGCGGGTTGGGTGTGAGTGTAAAGCTGATCGGTGTATAGTTGTTGAGGACGGCTACGGTCTCTCCTATGAGATCAACGACGATTCCCTCCGATGGTGCGTGACGACGAAAAACAATGACGCGGCGAAGTTCAAGAAGGCGCTTTGTGATGCTGCTGAGGAGATGAAGGGGATGATGGAGAGGGTTATGGGGGGTGAGGGGAAGGCGAAGCTGTAGTGCAAGGAGGATGGAATAGATGGTGGAGCCAAATAATCTGAATGAATGGGAGTGCTTGTCCCATTTTTGTTGGGTAGGGCAAGGCAGTGCGAAAACTTTTCCGCAAATGCAGAGAAATCAAGATGGGTACGTGATGCATGGTATCCTGGTGTCCCCATCCAAACGATAAGTCCCCCAATTCCTCGTAGTGCCACCTAGAAGGACCGGCGTTACCGAACCTTCCCAAGCAGATGATTGATCTGACACGACTCATCAGCCCTGCCTCACCCCGATCTCGGCATCGACACCGAGACCGTTGTACGTCTCGTATGAAAGGAGGGAAAAAACGACCGAACTCACCGAGCTGACAGTCTTTCTAGGTCTTCCAACAGGAGCAGTAGCCATACATTTATGTAAGTTCTGAGCTGCTGTCGCACAGGCATCTACGGCTCGGAGGTCGGATGTCGATGCGAAACATGTTAGGAGGGCGGTTAGTTCGGGTGTACAGGTTGTCGTGATTTGTTCTGATGGTCAAGGTGAGGAGGGTCAGCTTGAGTTGGGGATCGAGTGGGAGTGGAGACGATGTGGAAGAGAAGGAGGGCTGGTTGCGAGTGCAGGAGGTGGAGGGGAGGGAGGGAGGGAGGGAGGGAGGGAGGTCTAATGTTTCAAAGGTGGGATGACGGATGAGGATAGGATAGGTGTGGAGCGGAGCATAGAGAGGGAGATGTTTACCTTTTCGTGGTCGGACTTTGAAGCGGATGTTCGGCATGTGGATCCCCTTCAGCTGATATTCAAAGCACCTCTGCGCGAGCAAATGATTTGCAACGATAGACTGAGTATACATGAAGCAACCCCCTCGTCTATTCACTTATCGACTCCCCTCACTTTAGACAATGAACTCTGGAGCCTGCTCCTGCATTCTTTCACCAACGAATCGTAATTGCAGGCTCGCTGATCACGGAGGCTCTACTGCTATACTGACCATGTGGATGTACTTCGAGGTACTCAGACTCGATCAGAACAGTTTGTTTCGAAAGGGAGATTGACACGCATCACACGGCAAGATTGGAGAATCGGTCAAGATCGTCCGAAACCGAAACGCTGAGCCGGAAAAGTATGTACCTCTTTCAGACTTCAAACCTCGAGGACATATTTCTCGTTAGTTTGGTACACGACCGAGGAATGGGTGACGAGCTGTTCAGAGAAACCAGCGGGAAAGCGAGGCGAAAGAACTTCGAAAACGGGTATGGAAAAAGGATGCCTTGAGCTTGAATCTGAGCTTGAATGTCAATAATATCTAGGAGGGATTCACTTCGAGCTTGCAAACGTCCCGAGACACAGCGGGATGATCGATGTTGGCGGCTCAAGCACATATTTTTTGCATACGATACATATTCTATATATTCGGTGTTCCAGTACTCCGTTCGTCGGGAAAAATCCGGTTAACCCGCTTATCATGGGGAAACCCTAGCGGAGCTCCGATAAATTCCAACCTATCTATTCACCTTATTTCCAACCTCGCACGTCAGCTTCCTTCCGTTTCCGACCCGTCTGCGTTTGACATAAGAGCGTTAAGGCTGCTTCTACTTCTTTCTCTACTGCCCACATACCTCCTTGTCTGATCCTACATCACTTGGACCTCGTCTCGTCAATATGTCCCTCCCTCACGGCGTCCACCTCACCATCCCTCCACCGAAAGGAGGCGAATCCATCCTTACCAATGAGGCTCTCGAGTTCCTGGCCATGCTTCATCGTACTTTCAATACGAGGAGGAAGGAGCTGCTCGAGAACCGGAAGGCCGTACAGGCGGAGCTCGACAAAGTAGGCGTTAAACTCTGCTCAACACTACGTAGCGGGAATAAAGGAGCCCAAGCTTCTACTCAGCTTCACCTCTGCCTCGCGTCTCTTCGTGAGCGTCCTTGCTGATAATATGGCATTCAGGGCAAACCCCTCAGCTTCCTCCCGGAAACCGCTCATATCCGAGCTTCCCCTTCTTGGTCATGTGCTCCGCCAGGTCCAGGTCTAGAGGATCGTCGGTGAGTCGCGCTCGTCCCGATCAGCGCAAACACCCTTGCGAAGGTTGTAGAAGGCTGTACATGGACAGTCGTATGTTTCATGACTGACATGACGCGTACTTAGTGTCGAGATCACCGGCCCGACCGATCGGAAGATGGTGATCAACGCGCTCAATTCAGGTGCGAAGACTTTCATGGCGGATATGGAGGGTGAGTGCGAACTTGCCTCCTAAGCTCACCCAGAGAGTTGAGCTTTTACTGGCCCGTTCAAGCGCTGACCGTTATTCAGACTCGACCTCGCCTACTTGGTCGAACTTGGTTCTGGGACAAGCGAATCTTCGCGATGCTGTCCGGTGCGCATGGCTCTTCTCCGTGTTAAAGCTCTGGATGACTTGTCCGATGCAGCCGGGAGATCGACTTCGAGACCGGAGGGAAGTCGTACAAGCTGATTGAGAAGCCCGCGGTCCTCCTCGTCCGGTACGCTTTCGTTCAAGTATTGCTGCACCCCGCTGACAACGGCCAGACCTCGAGGCTGGCACCTTGACGAACCCCGCCTTATCATCGACGGTACACCCATGTCCGGCTCCCTTTTCGACTTCGGTCTCTACTTCTTCCACAACGCCCGCGAGCTCATCAACCGGGGTTCTGGCCCTTACTTCTACCTCCCGAAGATGGAACACCACCTCGAAGCGCGACTTTGGAACGACGCGTTCTGCCTTGCGACTAGCAAGCTCGGTGTCCAGCAGGGATGTATCCGTGCAACTGTGCTCATTGAGACACTTCCAGCGGCTTTCCAGATGGAGGAGATTCTGTATGAGCTGAAGGACCATTCGGCGGGGTTGAACTGTGGACGATGGGACTATATCTTCAGCTTGTCAGTGACTAGACATAGTACTCGGATGGCTAGCTGACGTGTATATCCAGTATCAAGAAGCAGCGAGCACAGAAGAACTGCGTCTTCCCCGATCGAACAGATGTGACCATGACCGTGCCATTCATGGACGCCTACGTCCGCCTTCTCATCCAGACTTGCCACAAGTGAGCGCCAATTTCTTCCCCATTTAGCCAAACACAGCAGACAAGTTGCGCTACTAGGCGTAAGGTCGCGGCGATGGGTGGAATGTCTGCGCAGATCCCGATCAAGAATGACCTGGAAGCGAACGAGCGCGCCATGTCTAAAGTCCGCGCGGATAAAGAGCGGGAGGTCGCAGCTGGTCATGACGGAACTTGGGTCGCTCACCCTGCACTGGTCAAGATTGCCATGGACATTTTCGACGAGCACATGAAGGGGCCAAATCAGGTATGTGTAGGCTTTCTGCGAAACGAATGAGCTGATTATCGACAGTACTACGTCAGGAGGGAGGATGTATCTGTTACGGACAAGCAGATCGCCGACCCGAAGGTCCCGGGAAAGATCACTGAGCAAGGAGTGCGTGACAACGTGTCTGCGTGAGTCTGGGTGATATTATTTCCAATGATCATCATCGCTGAGCTGTGCAGGGCTCTGTCATACTGCGCTGCGTGGATCTCTGGGAACGGATGTGTCCCGATCAACTTCTTGATGGCGAGTCATACTCTTCGTACCCGTAATAAGTAAGAGATTGTCGCTAACGTGAGGTTATCGACTTGAAGGAAGACGCCGCCACCGCTGAGATCGCTCGAGTACAGCTCTGGCAATGGTGCAAGTACGGTTCGAAGACTGTGAGTACTCAGGGACCACCTCAATATACACGGCATGTACCGCAAAGTATCGCTGACATCTAAATAGGAATCCGGCAAATCCATCACTCCATCCTACCTCACCCCGATCTTGACCGAAGAGGCTGCGAAAGTCTCCAAGCTCCCCGGGATCGACTCGGCCCACGTCAAGATCGCTTCGGAGTATATGCTTGGACAAGTGAAGAGTCATTGGCCGAGCGATTTCTTGACTAGCGATTTGATGTGTCATTTGGAGGGGGTCGGTACAGTTGGCGGGTCGGTGACGAAGGCGAGCCTTTGAGGTTGACGCTGCTGGGTCTCTCTACCCGTAAGAGGGGAATGTCTTGTTGAGTGACGCACATGGTTTGTTTGTAACGTTAGCGAGAGATGTCTATATGTTGCATTCGCTGGCACCTTTCTCACCGTCGCTTCCGTCCACGGTGGCTTCTCCCGTTGCTGTTCCATCCACGGTCGCCATCGACGCAGTTGGCTTAACCGGTTCGCTTGTGTCGGTTGACCTCGGTACGTATGTAAGCATGAGGCAGCTAGTGACACTCCTTGCCGTGTAATCAGCATCATCCTGAAAGGAAAAAGATAGATAAGACTTCGTCAGCCTAATTACGGGTCTCCTCGGGTCGTACTTGCGAAATCGAATAAACGTTCGAGAAGGTTTACGCACCATGACGCTCGTACAAAAAGGTCAATCCCTTTTTTCCCTTCTGAGAAACGCGTACGTTGAGGTAGGGATAGACCACAATGCTCATGCAGAAGGTGCAGAGACTTACGCGTGTGATACCATATTCCGATTTCATGGTCAGATACTTAGAGATTCGCGCTAGTCCTCATATTAACGCCTGGTGTACGAAGGTAGCATGTCAAGTCTACAGACTGGTACGGCGAGGCTCCTTTCCCTACGTTAACTTACGTGTAGCAACTCCTCTTGGCGATGGTCGGGGATCGCCAATCTGACAATCTTCCCCTCAAGCTCAACATATTTTGATCGAAGAAGATCTTCCCCCTTCCCCGACGTCCACTCACACCTGAAGCCCGTCGTAGAAACGAGTGATACGTCACAATATCCGTCGACGTCATCGGGCACGGCCACCTATCGCGATGAATTCTGAGACGAAGGGTAGTCTCGTTGATCCGTGCGCCATGATCTTCCGCCATCTGCGACGCTGAGTCTGGTCGGTCTCGACGAGGCACTCGAGCCCTTGAAATGGAAGCGAGGATCTTTTGCCCACACAGACTCGACCTGGTCTTGTGATAAGGGTGCCTTGAATCCAAGACCCCACGGTAGCGAGGAGCTGTCCGTCGTTTCACTGTTGGCCTTCGTCTCCGCTCCATTCACTGCACCTAGCTCAGAGCTTAGGACCGACCGGGAGACTTCGTTGTCCGCAATGATCAAACACTTCTTGTCGATCCATTCAGCTCCTTCCTTGAAGAATTGGTCGCATGTCTCGTCAGAAGCCTTGAACGCCAAGAAGAGATCCCCGTTGAGCCGTGATAAGGTCTTGTACTCTTCCTTCTCCCTGAAAGTCCGCTCAGACATCACACGGTAACTACCATCGGTGCCAAACTTGTATTCCTTCCCCTTGGCTGCTTCAGGGGTTATGCCCCAGTCTTCGAGGGTCTCACGTATCACCATAATCGATGGTTTGCGTTTTCGCAAGTTCAGGGTGAATTCGTCTATTGCCGCCTCACTCTTCAGCTGAGACTCTGACTTGGCCGTATTCTCAGCTTTCTCTGCCTCACTCCGCATAGAATCCATCATTCTGGACCTATCATCTCGGCTGAGGAGCATTGACCTTTCATCCTTCGTCATTTGCCACCGCTGTGCGGCCCATACATCATCCCATGCCTCTGATGTAGCCTGACCACGGCTGGCAAGCGCATCTGGGGGATCATCATGCGTTTGATCCTCGTACTGCTCAGTTCGGTCATAGAGCTCAGCCTGCACCTGCTCCTTGGTCGCATAGGTGCCGAACTCTTCAACCTCTTTCTGCCATCTCCGCCTCACTTTGGAGTTTGAGCAGGATTCTGTCCCATACCTGCTGACCAGCTGGAAATCCTCCAGTGTCTTCTCCGCCACAGGTAAATGAGCGAAAGATTTATAGCAGCTTGCCTCCTGACCGAGTATTCTATTCAGAGCATTGGTGTTCATGGTAGATAGGCCCTCCGGAAGGACGATCTTTTTGTTTGGATTCTTCTCCCTGTACATAGCCTGGTAAGTCTCCCATTGTATGCTGTTGGCCGGATCTATCCTGCTTGGACCATTAGAACATTTCCCCTTGACTTCCCTACCACCTTCAAAACCCTCAAGGATCCGGGGATCATCTGGCGAGATTGTGGACCCATTGTTGTAGCTGACCAAGCTTGTGTCTGTCACAAAGCTCACACTCTTGTCGGTCCTTCTAGGTAGTTGACTTCCATCACTTGCTCTCTTCTTAAGGATCCTTGGCAACTTGCAGCCGGAATTGGCACCATTGGATGATTGTCTGCTGGAAAGATTCCCATCACGGTATGACAGGAAGGACCTGTTGTCACCTGAAGGGACAGTATCGTTAGATGATGTCTCCGGGGAGGATCCTGTTCACTGATTAGTGATAACGCTAAGAATGCAGGACATTCGGATGCCTACCAATGCTTTGATTGCTACTATACTGGGTTTTCCTCCTCTTTGTACTTCTTGCTGAGTCTTGACTATGGGGATGGTCGTAGGGTCTGAATGTCTGGACATTGACATCCACAAACCATGATGGTTTGTCGTCAGTAGTGGATGTGATGGTTTGTGTTTGTGTCATAAGGTGTTTGAGGGGGTTGGGTCATGTGGTAGAAGGTGGAAGTTGGAGTGGAAGTTGGGGAGGACAGGGTGTGAGTGGAAAAGGCAATGTTGTCATTTGCTGACCCCTAACTGTCATCAACTAGTTTGACAACAAAACATTGTCCTCCTTTGGTAGTAGACTGTCCCTATGGACTCTGAAACATATGATCAGAAGTACGGAGCTGGCTGTCATGATCACATTATAACAAGCAAATAGTTCTAGATTACCAAGAATAGAGAATATCTAAATCATTTACACGAACTTATAGAAACAAGCTCATTCCGTAGTGCTATGAAGAAAGGGTTACCTTGCGCCAAACAATTGATTGCTTCAGGAAACGGATAGAAAGCAATGGAAGGTGGTCAACGGGTATGGAAATCTTATTGTAAATAATGGCCGATGGGATATAGAGGAACCAGTTTGTCACGGTGCTACACCGACCAGCAGTATGCCTGACGCTCAGCTCCTGTATTCGACGACGGTCGACTAGGCTTTGGCGAAGTTAGGCTACCGTTGTCGAACTTAGCTAGAATAACTCGAGGACACGCGTGGGTGTAGCCGAGTTTAAGTGCCGGTCGAGTAGCGTAGGCTAATGTCATACTACTAAGTGGTAACCGGCCAACTTAGGTAATCTTGTAGCCCGCCTAACCCTTCAAGCAAAAGGTAGCAATGACTAGGAGCTTTACTGATGCTCCCAATCCCGGTTATATAGGCGCCCCAAGGTGAGGTAACTATAACGATTTACGATCGTGACATGTAGTCACTTGAATGGTTCATGAGATCTAGCTTATCTTAGTGTTTGCAAGATTAAACCATACTAAACCATACTTGTTGACGGCTGGACAGCTACCTAGGTGGGCTCTCAGTTCCAGTTTTTTTTAATCAAGCCATGCAACTGCCATGACGGTCATATATAGTCGGTGGAAGTTCAGGTTGGGCGGGACTTCCAATTGGTGTGGTAATATTCATGATACTTCTCCATTCTCGTCAACTCTCCGTATATCTCTCGCCCGGCGGTTAGTCCGGCCCATAGGCTCATCTAGGCTTGCCTCAGTACTGCGTGGGTTGGTAGGGTCAAGTAAAGAGGGTTCTTGGACAAGCAAGGCGCATGACCCAGACGATATCAAATGCAAAGCCTCATTTAAAGCGAGCTAGGGAATCGTCGATGATTGAGTGGGTTTGCAGTTGGCAATTGAGTGGTTTATGAGTTTCGCTAGCGATTTGTGGGAATCGTTAGTTCTTCGTCTGCAATTGTCTGTGATTGCTAAATCGATTTAAGTCCGTGACATGACCTTAGTAAGTGTCTTTGAAGAGTGCACAGCCCAAACTACAGTTGACGGGTATTGGTCCCAGACAGCTGTTATTGATGAACCACCTTTGTGCAATATGTGTTTCAAGAACACAGGCCCTCTTACATTCCGCAGCAAGCAATGGCAAAGGTAATCAAAACTGTACATGTTCCAGTCGGTCCTAACAAAGGGTATTTACTTGTTATGTGTAGCAAGGGATTTTAAACAAAGGTGGTGACAGAGACGGCAAACAGATAAATATCCAGTCATTTCCCCTGCATCCCCAAATACTCTTCCAACCCCACTTCCCTACATACAAGAGTGAACAAAGTACCCCCTTTATGCCCTAACCCACTCACTCAGCACTATCGCCAACACCACACTTACCAACATGTCTTCCTTCTGTTCATCTACAAAATCTTTTCTGAGCAATTTCTCAAAGCCCTTTGACAGCAGTTACACAGACCATGTGACAAGGAACTCGCTTCTCACCTTGGGCATCGCAACAACCGGCCTGGCATTGACGGGGTACTACAGGGGCTGGTTCCACGGGAGCATTGGGAAAACCAAGAAGCCCACAGACGAAAAGACTGACGTTCTTGATCCTTTGCAGAAGCCGGGTGGGACGTCAGACGGTTTTGAACAGGCACCCCAGAGTGAGTTACTCATATGAGCTTTGTCATCATCATTACTGACACTCTGCACAGCTCCCCACACGGAGGAAGGTATCTATGAGGGGACCACCGGCAGCAAAAGTCGGCGAGAGTCATTTGGCAGGATCCCAGGGTTTATAGTGTGCGATTGTGGGGAGTGAGGCATGATACAACGCTTCCCGAGTTCCGTACCCATTGACCATGAGTGAGTTTGTTATTGCGTCGGGTGAGGAGGTAGCAAATAGCAAGAACCGTCCGAGAGATACATGCTAGATAAAAACCCCGCTTCTCACCAGATTAAAACACTCTCTCCGTTCAGCGCCACATTTAAATTCTTACTGCTGATTGTCCCGGTGTCCGCATTCCACTCATACAACATCTCGCCTACGCTCTCCACACTGACTCTGCCTGGATGCCGCCGCAGCAGGCAATGGCAAAGGTAATCAAAACTGTACATGTCCCAGTCGGTCCTAACAAAGGGTATTTACTTGTTATGTGTAGCAAGGGATTTTAAACAAAGGTGGTGACAGAGACGGCAAACAGATAAATATCCAGTCATTTCCCCTGCATCCCCAAATACTCTTCCAGCCCCACTTCCCTACATACAAAAGTCACCAAAGTATCCCCTTTATCCCCCACCCCACTCACTCAGCACTACCGCCACATTGAACATGTCTTCCTTCTGTTCATCTACAAAATCTTTTCTGAGCAATTTCTCAAAGCCCTTTGACAGCAGTTACACGAACCATGTGACAAGGAACTCGCTTCTCACCTTGGGCATCGCAACAACCGGCCTGACATTGATTGACGCGTACTACAGGGGCTGGTTCCACGGCATTGGGAAACCCAAGGAGCCCACAATTGAAGAGACTAACGAGTATGCCCAGTTTCAGAAGCCGGGTGGGACGTCATACTTTTTTGAACCGGTATCCCAGAGTAAGTTACTCATATGAGCTTTGTCATCATCATTAGTGAAACTCTGCACAGCTCCCCACACGGAGGAAGGCATCTATGAGGCGACCACCGGCAGCACAAGTCGGCGAGAGTCATTTGGCAGGATCCCAGGGTTTATAGTGTGCGATTGTGGGGAGTGAGGCATGATACAACGCTTCCCGAGTTCCGTACCCATTGACCATGAGTG
>JAABUH010000328.1_pt1 | contig 71924 bp, 73 predicted proteins | sample 5559121 | NCBI WGS metagenome assembly JAABUH01 (sample SAMN10711871, study PRJNA513364) | rock metagenome | isolation source: Antarctica rocks | place: Antarctica: Victoria Land, Battleship Promontory nord | collected 2015-12-28
TCGCTATCTGAATGCATATGTAGTTTGTTGAACGCGACAATGATGTTCAATCAAGTCAGATACTTGCTTTCTTGTATACGAGTGAAAGTCTCGTCTATCAATGACAAAGAATAACGATTTCGTTTGATCAAAGCATTGAGCTTTCTGTAATCGATGCAGAAACGCAGACTTTCGTCTTTCTTTTCGATGAACAAGATGAGCGAAACGTATGATGCGAAGCTGAAGAAAATGAATTCTTTGTTTAGAAAATTGATCAGATACTTCTTTATCTTCTGAAGTTTGTGATCGAACATCTGATAAAGTCTGCTTTGAAGAAACATTTCTTCGTCGATCAACTCAATTTTGTGATCGTAGAAACAATGAGATAATAGTTGATTGATCATAGTTCGATCGAAGACGTCTAAATAGTCGTGATATTCAGAGAAAAGCTTGATCTTAACTTGCTCAAGAACTTCAGCATGAGAAAGCTCATGCAAATTCACTTCTTCAGACTTGTTTTCAGCTGTAGTTATGAGTCGATCGATTTTTGAGATGATAACAGCAAAGATCTTGACGTCTGATCGTTTGACTAACATTCTATATGTCATCGCTTCTATTATTGCTATGCTCGTTGAACTGAAAGAGAATGATTTCAGACTGAACGTTGATTTAGAATTGATGTTAGTCAAAGTCGCGTCATGCTGTTTCAACTGTTCAATGAACTTCTTGTTTTGACTGAATTGAGATGTAACGAAAGTAAAAGATCTCTTCAGTATATGAGTAGAAGTCAAGCTCTTTCATTTCATGATTGATTTATTGCTTGAGAATAGAGCAATCAATTTCTGACTAGTAGAGTTGAAATTCGAAAATCGAAGAAAATCGATTCGCATATCAATTACTAGATCGATTTTGTTCATTCATGTTTTTTCAAGAATCATTTGATGTTAATCTAATTGAGTGATCAACATAAAAGCTGTGTCAATCATATAATCTTGAACAGTCAGATTTGAATAAATGACATGAGTAATGAGTTTCTTAGCATAATGATCGTTGAATTCTCGAATTGACTTCGCTTTAATCAAAGTCAAGAACTCGATTTGCAACTGATCACAAACAATCTGCGCGATCACTTCATCAATGAACGAATAGTCAGCAGCTTTGATGTCAATCAATGACTTCAATGAGTAACTAATTTCATTGCTAGAAAGTACACATTCAATAGTCAAAGATTCAGAAGCAAAAGAATCATCTGACATGCTCATTGTTGAAGAAATTAACACATCTTTCATCACGTTTTTGATGAAAGTCTCTAGTTTTTTGCCTCATTATTCTCGAAAGACATTTTCTCATTCTCTTTATTCTTCGAAATGATGATCTCATGTAGACGAGAAGTGAATGCACAAGATGCAGAAGTGTCAATCTTGTTTAACTGAAAGCAATTCTTGAACAAATGATCGAAGATATTGCAGATGTAGCAGATAATTGACGATCTCGCTGACTCAGAGATAGAAAAGATAGTTGACTTAACATAATTGATTATCAAAGTTGTTATTGACAGAGAAGTAGCGCATTTATCAGATACGACAGTGACTTTGATAATGACAGTGCAACGTTCGCTGCGAAGCTGATAATTGACTCGTTGTTTACTATTCACATCTTGAAGAAAGATTCTTAAGCGAGTGAGCGAAGTAAAGTTTTTTGAACAGATTGATAAAGCGTTCTGCAAGCGATTATTGATTTTATTCTGAAGATCATTCATCAGAATGTGATTGTCGTATTCAAGATAACTGAATAACTTCATAAAGTCGAAGTAGAAAACATTGAAAGACTTGTCTGTTTATCTCAGAGCGTTGTACTTGCAACGACACTTTTGATTCTTATTCAGTTCATCATATATTTCTTTCAGATGCTCAAATAGCTTGTCGATCGAGATGTATGAATGCAAAGCATCATGTCAACATCAAGCGAAGATGTGCTCAGCAGCATCATCTTCTAGTCTAGATATCACATAGATAATACAGATATTCTCATTATCAAAGTGATCGACATTTGTCTGAAGCTTATCATCTATCTTGACTCTTCAGCTGTTTCATGTTGATTCATCTTCATCAGTGAATATAAATGAGTTCAAAAACTTGAAGAACTTGTGATAATCATTGTCAAATAAAGTGAATGATTTTCATCAAGTATGATTCTCGATAGAAGCTTGAGACTTTGTAGACTGTTGAGATCACGATTGATTCGCTGAACGCTGTTTCTTTTTGAGACTCAATACTTTCTTTCATAGTTCAGCGATAGTCTCTTCTTGAGTGTCTATTGTCATTTGATTGATCTCTAACTCATTAAGTCTCTTGATGTGATTGACTTGTAGATTGATTCATTGCTTGTTGAGTTTCAAAGTCATGTCTCATTGATCTTTTAGCTCGATCAGCATCTTGATGATCTCGTTTAACTGATCAATAACTCATTGACGAAGTTGTTGACTTGTGTTGATGTCTCATGAGATAGCAACATTCTGAGATCTTGCTGAAGCATCGAAAGAAATAAGAGAAACTCGTTTACTAGCAATGCTTCTAAGCAGACGAGTCGTTCGAGATTCGACTGTGTTACGATTCTAGTCTTCGTCTATTCTTCGTCTAGTCTTCGTCTGATTTCACTCTAATCGAGTCTAGCGAGAATCTGACCTAGTCATGTTGTCATCGAGACTCTGCTTCATATGTGTAAGATGTCAATCTCTTCGAGTCTAGCACAAAGCTAGAGCACACACATATAACAGCGAGTTCTTTTCTGTAGATACTTTTCTTTCTTAGTATTTATCTATTAGTTATATTACGCTCATATGACTCACTCTATGTCGATCTCTAACATTAAATAAATACTCATCAATTCTACTATTGACGTGTAGATGATATGAAACAATCTACTTCGTTTATTCAGAAATTCGCAAGAAATTCTTCAAATATTTAAATGAGCTAAGAACAATCAATTCAAGCTCGTGAAGCAGACGAGTCAAAATAAGCTGTTCAAATCATCTCTTTCTCTCTTCATCTTGAAAGCTCATGAAAAAAACATGATTCAAATCGATCTCTTCAATGAGTCAGTTGATTTTCTTCTAATGAGTCTGCTATAATGACATCTTTCATCAATGCGATGATCTATCTACTCACATCGCTCTATCTATCAGTGAATCGATCTATCTCGTGTTTCTGTGTCAACTAGTGAGTCTGCTACAAGAGCAGATAATGATTGATCTCATTGACAAAGTCAATCATTCGATAGTGAGTCTGCTACAAAGACATGAACGAAACAAGCTTTGCTACATGCATGTAGTAGAGATGAATCAACAGTGAGTCTGCTTCAAAGACGCGTTCGATATTGATCTCATCATTGAGTCAGTCACTCGATAGTTAGTCTGCTTGAACAGCACTCGAAGTGAGTCTGCTACAAAGACAGACAATGATTGATCTCTTGATTGAGTCGATCAACGAATGAAACAAGCTCTACTATATAGTAGATCTGAATCAGAAGTGAGTCTGCTTCAATGACATGATCAAAATCAATCTCTTCAATGAGTAAGTCAACTAGTGAGTCTGCTTCAAAGACATCGTCAATGCGATGATTTATCTATTCACATCGCTTTATCTTTTAGTGAGTCTGCTTCAATGACGCGATTCAAATCGATCTCTTTGATGAGCTAGTCGACTAGTGAGTCTGCTTTAATGATTGTTCTTTCTCTCTCATAGTGAGTCTGCTACAAAAAATCATCACTCTATTTCTTTATTTTCTACATAGTGAGTTGATTACAATAGACATTTCGATGATCTGAAAGATCAATAGAAAGATTGGTAGAAAGCGCACTAAGAAACAACATTCATGCAAACATGAATAGTCAAGAAAGAGAAATAATGTTATGATTCTAGTCTTCATCTATTCTTCATTTAGTCTTCGTCTGATTTCACTCTAATCGAGTCTAGCGAGAATCTGATCTAGTCATGTTGTCATTGAGACTCTGCTTCATATGTGTAAGACGTCAACCTCTTTGAGTCTAGCACAGAGCTAGAGCACACACATATAACAGCGAGTTCTTTTCTGTAGATACTTTTCTTTCTTAGTATTTATCTATTTGTTATATTACACTCATATGACTCGCTCTATGTCGACTTCTAACAGACTGGTTCGAAGTCACATGTCATTGTAAGAAAGATAAAGATAGATAGATAGATTTGATAAATTTGAGTAAATTTGAATGTGTGTTTTTGATGAAAGTAATTCAAAAAATTTCTTGCGAATTTTCTGAATGAACGAAGTAGATTATTTTGTATCATCTACACGTCGATAGCAAAGTAGTTGATTAACATTTATCTACTGTTAGAAATCAGCATAAAGCGAGTCATATGAATGTCATTTAACTAATAGATAAATGCTAAGAAAGAAAAGTATCTACAGAAAAGAACTCGATTCTTTATATGTATGTTTCTCAACTCTGTGCTAGACTCGAAAGAATTGACATCTTACACATATGATGCAGAGTTTCAATGACATCACTACTAGCTTGAATGCTCACTAGACTCGATTAGAATGAAACTCAGATCAGAGCTAGAAAGAATAAACGAAGACTAGAATCATAACAGCAGACATGTCTGATCTTTTGTTGATATCATAGTTTTCACTGTTTTCAGAGAAGTCTGACTATCATTGTATACTTTGTATATCTTTTCATGATACTTTCGATTCTCTGTCATTACGTCTGCAAGATGTTTTGCTCTTGTGATCAATTCTTTCAGTTCTTCATTATGAATGATGATTAAAGTTGATTTTCTCAATCTTTTATTTAACTCTCAGTTAATTCTCATTGCAATTATCGTAACATTCTTTCTACTGTCACTATCATTCAAGTAAACTTTTTGCTTTGATGTGAATGTGTCGAGACAATGTTGACTTATTGACATTTTCTTGTTTGTGACATAATTAATCAATTCATTATCAATAAGTGATTAATTATAAACTTATGATTTTTTTACATATGTTGCTTTTATTATTAACATACTGTCATGATTTCAGATCATCAACTCAATTTAGAACATAAATCATTGATATCTTAAATAATCTTGATTCATTGAACTAGTTCAATGAATCAAGTCATCAATCTAATCATCATCATCTTAATTTAGTTTTAACAATTTTGTTTTAATCATTTCAGTCATATGCATGAACTTTTGCAATCTTAAGTCAATAAAACTATTGTTTAGTCTTGATTTTGCTTGATTCATGTATATAAAAGTTGAGCTTTCATTCTTTTCTTTCATTTTTTGTCTTTCATTTTATACATTATTTAATGTATTGTCTTGTATTTAAATTCTATCAAAGTAATAATAATAATATCAGTCTTTTATATTGATAGTATCTTTAGTTTAACTTAGTTTCTGACATTATGAAAGATCTACATTTTCTGCAACGTTTTCATATATTGAAATCTCATTTAATTATTCTTTTGCTTAAATAAAATCATCTTACAATTTCTTGATTGACGATGAGCATGCTGTCAAACAGTTCACTTAAAGTGTGATTGAAAATTCAGTTAAAATCTTTCGCATAATGCAAGAGCTTCAAAATCAAGTTTGACAACATGATGTCATCATTTCATCTTCATTCATTGTTTTCAATTCTTCAATCTATATAAAGTTGAATTCTCAATCTCTTGCAATAATAGTTCAAATCATCACACAAATCTTAAACAATTAATCTTCTTTTATCATTCACTTCTTTGCAAATTCTGTCGCTGTTTTCAGTACTTTTAAATTCAAGAAGCTTTTTGACATATTTTGTCAAAGACTGAGCTAAACTAGAGATACTATCAATATAGAAGACTGATATTATTATTATTACTTTGATAGAATTTAGATACAAAACAATACATCAAATAATGTATAAAATAAAAGACAAAGAGTGAAAGAAAAGAATGAAAACTTGACTTTTATATACATGAATTAAGCAGAATCAAGACTAAACAATAGTTTTATTGACTTAAGATTGCAGAAGTTCATGCATATGACTGAGATGATTAAAACAGAATTACTGAGATTAAATTAAGATGATGATGACTAAATTAAGATTATTTAAGATATTGATGATTTATGTTTCAAATTGAGTTAATAATTTGACATCATGACAGTAACTCTTCTCTTCAAGATTGAGCTTCTGCAAAATGATGAGAAGAAACAAGATAAAATGAGAAAGAATTAAAAATAAAGATTGAAACAAGATGAAAATTGATGTAAATGCATTTTAATGTGATGAAGCACAAGCGAGACTAGAATGAATCTGAGTCACATTTAAGTCAAATCTGAGCAAGATGTTTAAAGAATGAGATGAGATGAAATGCATTTTAACATGATGATGCACAGAAATTAAAACACATTTGAATCACATTTGAGTCAGATTTAAACGAGATATCTGAGTCAAATTTAGACAAGATCTGAGTTAAATTTGAGTAAGAGAAAGATGAAATGCAGTTTAATGTGATGATGCACAGAAATTGAAACACATTTGAATCACATCTGAGTCAGATTTAAACAAAACATCTGAAACAGATCTAAACAAGATTTAAGTCAAATCTAAGCTGAATTGAGATGATGAAGATTGAATTTAAAGTTCTTAACATTGACATTGAGACATCACATATGATAATACATGTGATTCTTCGACGACAGAATTGATGAGATAATATTCATCAAGTGATTGTTCATAATTATTCAGAAGATGAAAAGACTCTCAAGTAGAAAAGTGATCTTCTCAATCAATGTAATACTTGAGCAGAAGTGAATTATAACATTTATCACGCTTGAAGTTTAATATGCTGTTTACATATCAGAATCTTTTGTCATTCTTGATGACAATGAGTTCTTGAGATTTCTGACGTTGATTCAAAAGAAAGTCACTTGTGATATGATTTAAAAGAATGACATGAAAGATTGAATGAATCTTCATGAATGCTGAAAGATTTAACTCAATGATCAGAGAATTGTTCTTGAAGACATGCTTGATCTTGAAGAAGTCAACGTTATAATCATTTAACTTGACAGCAAGATGAACGATGCTGAGATTGCAAGCATTCAATCAGACTTCATCTTCAACGAAATATTTAAAACAAGAATGATGAAAGAGATTGACATTGAATTCATAAATGATTTGAGCTATAAGCATTTCATCACGTAAATGCTCAGTTAGTTTCTTCATCTTCTTGATGAACTCTTCAACATTAATTAACTTGTCTCAAGCTTGAAACATAAAATTCTTGAACAAAGATTCAGAAAACTCAAAGTCTAAACATGAGTTCTGACTTAAATTGATCAAGAAGAGTGATGCTAAAGTGATTAATGACGATGCATTATTGACGATGCATTATTGACGATGAATTCGACTTCAGAAAGTCATTTAACTCAGTCATTCTGCATGTAGTTGACGAAGATTCAAAGATAATACTTCATGACAACATTGACTTTCTTAATTTGATCATTGATTTCAGAGTGATACATTATTAATAACTTAGCATCTATCTTCAGCATTTTACACATATGCTTTCAGACATTAAAGATGAATTGTGTATCTCGATCAGACATGAAGAACTTGAGTAAATTATGATGTTTTCAAACATGAGCATAAAAGCAGTTAATAGCTTCTTCAACTTTCATAGAAGTGATGAGAACTAAATGTTTTATTTTGATAAAATGATCAATGAAGATTAGAACATATTTATATGTGATACTCATGAAGATACTGAGTGATAAAGAATTTACATAGTTCATGAAAACATCACATCAATGATGTTTGAGAACTGAAAGAAAACACAATCATTCTTGAGTTTATTGTTTAAAGAGTTTGAAACGTGTGCACATGTGACAGTTTCATACAAAGCGTTGAACATACTTATAAATGTTTGATCATCAGTAGACTCAACTGATCAGTTCATAACTTTTTGCTCTTTCTGAATGATCATCAACGACACTATCATGAGTGAGCTGAATGATACAAAGACGTCAAGAGCGAGATTCTCAACAATATTGAGATCTAAAACATGAGTTTTCAGAATTGTCTGATGTTGATATTGATGTCAAGAATCGAATGTATTTCTTTATTTAAAGAGATCTTCTGAGTGACGTGTCAAAGCATTCAACTTATCATCGATTTTGTCAAGATAATAAGCGATGTGATAGTTGAATCTAGACAGAAACTCACTTCAACGAGCTTAATGATGACTCAACTGCTTAGTTGACATGAAATACTCAAGATTTTTGTGATTCGTGATCATCTCAACAGAATAGATAAAGTTTTCAAGCTCTGATCATCATTTCTTGAAAGTGCAAACAATGATTATGAGTTCTTTATCATAGATCTCGTAGTTACACTCAACTGAGTTATGCTTCTTTGAAAAGTAAGCGACTGAATGAAGAATCTCATTCTCATCATATTGAGAGAGAATATCTTTAAACACATAGTTCAAAGTATTAATTTCTATCACAATCTTGTGATCTGAATTATAATGACAAAGAATAATCTTGAAAGTGAAAACTTTCTTAAAAGTGTTGAATGCAATCTGACATTTCTGAAATCAAACAAAGAGTACATTTTTTCTGATGAGACAAGTGAGCGAGATAGCTATTCTACTATAGTCATAAATGAATCTTTTATAAAAGTTCATGAAATTTAGAAAACTTTGAACGTTTTTAACGTTAATCAAGATGAGTCAATTAACAATGATGTTTATCTTAGAAAAATTTATCTTGATCTCTTTGATGATAATTATCAATTCTAGATATGAGACTTGAGTGATGTGAAACTAACATTTGATTATATTTGTCTGAAGATTTGCTTCTTGCAGCTGTCACAGAATGAGCTTGACATGAATCTTATGTTCAAGTTTATTGTCGAAATAGATCAAGATGTCATTCAGATAAGCTGTATAGAACTTATTCAAATGTTCGCAAAGAGTATTCAATGATGTACTTCTGAAATGAGACAAACTCATTACATAGATTGAAAAGCATGACTAGATACTTGAATAATTTAAATCAAGTGTGAAAGACAATGAGAGCTTCATCTTCTTCTTTAATTCAAAGTCGATTGAACGCAGAGATGATATTCAGCTTGATAAAGATTTTAGCTCAACTTAAATGATTCAGCGTTTCTGAGATTAAAGACAAAGAATATTGATTCTTGACTGTAATAGTATTCAGATCTCGATAGTTCATGCAGAAGTGAAGTTTTTCTTTAAGTTTCTTGATGAAGAAAACACAGATGATCATCTGAGAATGACTGACTTGAATGAAATCTTTGCTTAGATTCTCATTCAGATAACGACGAAGTTCTAGAATTTCACCACGACTTATGTCATACAAAGCAAAAACTGAGAATTGAGCATCTTCTTTAAAATGTATGACATGATCATGAGCTTAATGCAAAGACAAGATATCGATGTTCTTCTTGAAAAAGATGTTTAAAAACTCAAAATATTTGAATAATAGAATTGTGACTGAATCGACGTTCTTACTTTGTCAATAGACTTTTAGATCTTCTTGTGTCGTGAATGTAGTTAAATGAAATTTCTTTTTCATTTGATGAAAATTCAAATGATGATTCTTATCATATGTACTGTCTTGAGAACGAGATGAGAACTGAGCAAGAGTTAAACTGTTCTTTGAATGAACAATCAAAGTCATGCAATGCAATTTTGACTCATCAGAGTCTAAATTAGAAGATGAGATTGACTTAAGATTCAAGAAGACATCAATTTTCTTTAGAATGATGCTAAACACTTCAATGTTTTTGACATGAGCAACATGATCAAAGCTTCAAGCTTTCAACTCAACTATGTCAAGTTGTATAAAAGATTGATTGAATTGATCTGCTTGAAAAACAACAGAAGTTTTAAAGAAAGAAGAATTTCAACACTTGATTTTTAATGAGTATTTTTTTTGAATAACTTGAAGAATACAACTAGAAGCTTCTTGTTTCAAACGAGAAACAAGATTGAACGAGATTTGTTTCTTGTGAATGAGCTGAGTATTAATTGACTTCTTGTGAATGAATGAAAAGTTATATTGCTTCTTGTGAGCAGATGAGAAACTGAGTTACTTCTTGCAAGTGAATTGAGAACTGAATTGCTTCTTGTGAGTGAACTGAAAACTGAGTTATTTCTTTCAAGTGAATAAAAGATTAAATTACTTCTTGCAAGTGAACTGAAAACTGAGTTACTTCTTTTAAATGAATGAGAGATTAAATTACTTCTTGCAAACGAACTGAGTGCTGAATTACTTCTTGTGAATGATCTGTAAACTGAATTGCTTCTTGTAAATAATCTGTAAACTGAATTACTTCTTATGAATGATTCGTGAACTGAATTGCTTCTTGTGAGTGAATTGAGAGCGAGACTGAAAGAAAGTTACTTTGTTAACTTTAAATGAGAAATTTTCTTCTTGTTGATTAAGATCATAGATCTTGATGAGAAATGAGTAACAATGATTAAAACAGAAGAAGAAAGATAAAATGAGAATATTGTGCTCAAAATTAACATCAATGACGTGATGATGAGATCATGACAAACTCATGATGATGAGATATTGACTTAATTCAATGACATAAAAGAATAGTTTCTCAATGTGTTCATCGAGAATCATTGTGATTTCAACAACATGAATAATGTCATTGATTAAAGCGACTTGATCATCAAATTCTTGAAGTCTGCGAGAATGAGTTAATTGATGCAAGAAAAGATGATGTTGTTGCGTGAAGAATTTATTCATAAAAACATAAGCAAAGACTTCACTATCAATCAGAGCGAAAGCGAAAACTCTAAATTAAGCTTAACATAGAATACAGAATATTATCATGTGACTATCTTTGAATGTCAAATTGAATTCAAAGAGTTTCAAGACAGATTTAGCAGAAAACTTTCTATATGATTGAAGTGAGAATGAAAAGATTGAAACTAATAGACAAGATAATATGTATACAGATTTCTGAGCGTGACTTAGCTCAGAAACTAGATTTTTTCTGCAAACAGCGAGACTTCTTCATCTATACTAACGATGTCACTGTCATAGATGTTCATGATATGCAAAGTGAAAAACTTCTTATTTGAGCATTCTTTAGCAATTTTGCTTGAATGTTGCAATTTGCAGTAGTAGCACAGCTTTCACTTATTGCAGATTTTCTTGATCTTCAAAATGATCAAAGTCTTATCTTGAATAATGATAATGATGAAGCTTAAATTCATTGACTCATCAAGAAACAAGAAAGAAAGAGATGAAGATACTGTCAAAACAACAGTCACAAAGATGATAATCTTTGAACTTAAAGAATTACTAGTTGATACAAAAACACTCTTAACTTTGATGAATGAAACAATGATGAAGATGAAGCAAGATTGATGATGCTTAAGCTGTTGAAACTCTTTATTGATATCAGAGAATGCTTGAACTCATTAATGAAAGATGAATGATCGAGTTTTATCAAGAATTCATTAAAAGAAGATGATGACTTAAGTGAAATAATTGACATTGCACTTCAAACAGTCAATCAACAAGAAATCTTTCATCAAAGAACATTCTTTCTTTTGATAAAAAAGATTGTAATAGTCAACAAAGCTATTCATGTCTTGCTTCAGAATTTCATGAAAATATAAATGAACATCTTCTGTCTTGAAAGAATTGTTGCAGCAATGATGCAATTTGTGTTGTCAATCTGCAAAGATGAAAATGATACAAAGATCATTGACTTGATATTGATTTATTAGATTGTGAATCTTCTTCTCTATGATGAGTCGTGACTCGACATAAATAATTTTGACTTGATGAGAGAAATAATGATCATCATTCATGTTCATACGCTGTATCAGACTCTGCTTTCATGCATTCAATTGATCTTTGTTTCTCTCATATTCAGATATGTTGAGAAGCTTCTTGAATTTAGAAGCGATGAAGACAGCGACAGAGTTTGCAGAAAAGTGGGCAACAAAAAGAGATTGATTATTCAAAATTTGTGCAATGATTTGAGCTATCATCACAAGAAACTGAGAATTCAATTCTATATAGACTGAAAAACTGAGAACAATGAATGAGAACAAAATAATAACATCATGTTGTCGAACTTGATTTTGAAGCTCTTGCATTACGTGAAAGATCTCAACTGAATTTTCAATCATACTTTGAGTGAACTGTTCAACAGCACGCTCATCATCAATTGAGAAATTGTGAAGCGACTTCATTTGAGCGAAAGAATAACTAGATGAGATTTCAATGTATGAAAACGTTGCAGAAAGTGTAGATCTTTTGTAATGTCAAAAACTGAGCTAGACTAGAGATACTATCAATATAAAAGACTGATATTATTATTATTACTTTGATAGAATCTAGATACAAGACAATACATCAGATAATGTATAAGACGAAAGACAAAGAATGAAAGAAAAGAACGAGAACTCGACTTCTATATACATGAATCGAGCAGAATCAAGACTAGACAGTAGTTTTATTGACTTAAGATTGCAGAAGTTTGTGCATACAACTGAGATGATTGAAACAGAATTGTTGAGACTAAATTAAAATGACGATGATTAGATTGATGACTTGATTCATTGAACTGCAAAATGAGTTCAATGAATCGAGATTATTTAAAATATTGATGATTTATGTTCTAAATTGAGTTGATGATCTGACATCATGACACAATATAACATTGATCAACAAATGAACATTCAGAACTTAGAAATTCATGAAAATAAAATGATTAATTAATTATTGATTGATGAATTATTGATAAACAATCAATAAGTTTTATTATTTTGTAAAAAGAAAACTCAATGATGATGATGTAAATAATTATCAATCAATAAATAATACTAGATCAATCAACAATTGATCACATAATTTACATTTGAAATTGACAAGTTGTATAACTTGTCTGTCAATTGAAATTTCATAATTATTAATTTAAAATCAATCTAGTATTGATTGTGTATTAGTGATTGATGGTTGAATGGGAAAGAGTTCAACGGATCATGGAAATTTTGAAATGGCTCGGCGGTGCGGCGGGAAGCCTAGCGCAAAACGTTAGCGTTGGTACCTCAACTGCTAGTGTTGGTCTGCCGACCTGCATCCTCGAATTTTTGGACCACAAAGATTGGAGATCATACTGTACGCGACTATCAAGACTTACATGTACCTGCTGGCAAGGGTCGACATAACGATATATAATTCAGACCATCGGTCGCATGCCCCATCCGGCTGCAATCACTCCCCCCTTCTATCGCTGCTCTTGTATCAAGTGCGGGTCGGCGTACTTGCTGAACAACCCAAACCTCTTCTCTCATTCTGTGTTCACCCTCGCGCCCGTGCTAAGGTACTCCCATTGGTACTCGGAGTATCTTGGTCAAGAAGCTTCGAATAGTTCCTTCTCTGTCTGATTTAATCTTATCCCTATTAAATTTTCGCTACCAACAGTGCAATGGCTGGATTAAAGAACTCCAGCCCTGATAGAGATTCCCCTTCTCTGACCGGAAAGGTCATTCTGGTAAGAGGAGGTTTGTTCTAGATCCCCCAAATCCTCGTTCCAGTCAGCTGATTACCTTTAGCTACCGCAGGTCTTGGAATTGTATCCTTGGGAAACACAGCCCAGCTCGTATTTACTTTAGTGGACGAAATGCGAAGCGCGCTGAGGCGGTCATTGAAGAGACCAAAAAGGTAATTCCTGACGCGGCTATTACCTTCATCCAATGCGACCTTGCATCTCTCGAGTCTGTCAAAGCGAGCATCTAGAAGTTCAGGCACGATCGTCTCGACGTCCTCATATGTAGTGCAGGTACAATGGCACAACCTCTTGGACTCAGCAAAGATGGATATGAAGTCCGATTTGCTACCAACCACCTGGGCCACGCCACGCTGATCAAACAGCTCTTACCTATCATGCTAACGACAGCAGAGCAACCCGAGGCTGATGTACGCACCATCTTTCTCTCGTCTGTGGGCTGGCGCTTCCGTCCAAACGGTGGAGCCCAATTCTTGGGGCTTAACACTATGCAGGATTTTTGTATTCTAGGCCCCTGGCGACGCTATGGACAAAGTCAATTGGCCAACATTGTTTACGCAACGGAATTAGCACATCGATACTCAAACATTACCACTGTATCAGTCCATCCGGGTGTCGTCAAAACGGACCTGGTCGGAAATCTCGGACTCGTTGACAAAGCTTTCGTATACGCAGGAAATTTTGGGAACGTAATCGCTCCGCAAGAAGACGTGCTAAACCATTTATGGGCAGCTACGAGATCAAAGAAGGGAACTATCGAGAATGGTGCCTTTTACATGCCAGCAGGGATTCAGAGCAATTCCAAGCTAGAAAGCACCGCGAAGGATCACAAACTGGCGACGGAGCTGTGGGAATGGACGGAAGAGAGCGCTGGGAGGGCATTGAACGTAATGATAAAGACGTGAAAACATCATACGAGCATATCAGATGTCGTCCTGCGGCGAAACGTCGAAGTTAAGGAAGAATTAATCTACAAGCGCATCAGTAGTGGTAGGGCGATATGAAACTGTACTCCCGGACTTCTATTACTCGTAGCAGATGGCCCATTCCAACAAAGAATTATCCAATCGAAAACCTCCACCATTTCTACTTTTAATATGAATGAATAAATAAGATTCATAAATCCTGAGTACTTAATCTGCAACGACTGTACGTGTTTTTCAAGTGACGATTTGGTTAGTGCTTCAACCCAGATTCCTCCACCCCCATAACTCCAGATTGACATCTACTTCCTTCCCCGCATTTCGGTAACCACCGAAGCACCCCGACATCATTGGACTGTCGTAGCCTCTGGTGCTGTACTGTCCTCGGAAAGCGTCTCCTTCGACTGTTACTGTACTTTAGTACGACTCTACGTACCTTGATAGCTGCAGGCAATCTCCTAGGCGGTTCCAGCAATTCGACTCCATCTCGTGTGATCTCCAAGGCTTTATCTGATTGCGCCTCCTCTCCAGTCTGCCCCCGCCAACCTTTGGTCTCACTCGAAGAAATCAGCAGCATTGGCGCCTTTCACTTCCCACAGATCACCTACACTCGACACTCCCTCTCCAAAGTCGTTGTCCTACCCCTCCTCGGACTTCAAGATCTCGACCAAATTGTCCCACCGATCCCGCTTCTCCGCTACACACCTCATTTCTTTCACTGTCCTTCTCGTTGTTTTAGCGGTCCAATTCCTCCAGCCTTCGCCCTCGATACACGGTTGGCACAGCAGGTCTAGAGGCCCACAGCAAAGCCCCCCTGCTTTCTGCGAGAACTCCGACATCTTCTCCCAACCCCCACCGATCTCTCGGCCGCATAAGATGTCTTTAATAGAAGAGGCTAAGAAGGTGGCTGCAGAGTTCGAGTATCCTGGAGCAGAGGTCAACAAGGGAGTCAGAGAGTTCATTAGGCAAATGGGTGAGTACTAGCTTGGCTTCTGGCTCCAACAACATGTGCTAATTTCAATTGCTGTCCAGATGAGGGTCTGCAAAAATCTGGCACATCCATGAGCCAGATACCAACATATGTCACATCAGTACCCAATGGCACTGAAAAGGTATGTGCCGAGCAACATCCAATGTAGCCATATTACTTATCGTTATAGTAGGGCCTCTACCTAGCAGTCGACTTGGGGGGTACGAATTTTAGGGTCTGCTCCATACAATTAAATGGCGACACAACGTTCTCTCTTACTCAGTCGAAAGTCGCCATACCTCGGGAATTGATGGTTGCCAAGACCTCCAAAGAGCTCTTTTCCTTCTTGGCTAAGCAAATCGAGATATTCCTCAAAACTCACCACAATGACCACTTTGAAGAACATGTCCGAAGGAGGAAAACAATGAGCGAGCCTTCAGGCTACAGAGATGAGAAATTTTTCAGGCTAGGGTTTACATTCAGCTTTCCTGTTCAACAAATTGGGATAAATAGAGGGACCCTCATCCGCTGGACGAAAGGCTTTGACATAGATGAAGCTATAGGACAAGACGTTTGTGAACTTCTCCAGAAAGAGATTGACGCACTCCACCTTCCTGTCACAGTCGCAGCTTTAGTGAACGACACAGTCGGTACTCTGATGGCCCGTTCATACAATTCTCCCGGCAAAACGGGGACACTCCTCGGCGCCATCTTTGGCACCGGTACCAATGGCGCCTACGTGGAGAAGCTCTCCAAAATCACCAAAATGCCGACCGACACTACCTACGACACTTCAACGGGCGACATGATTGTAAATACAGAATGGGGATCATTCGACAACCAGATGAACGTACTCCCTGATACTCCTTACGATAAAGACCTTGACAAAGAAAGCGTAAACCCAGGCATTCAAATGTTCGAGAAACGTGTGTCAGGAATGTTCCTTGGTGAAGTTCTTCGCCGTGCCATCTTGCACTTGACACAACAAAAGCATGTGCAGCTCTTCAAAGACGAGAACTCAGCTACAAATGACATTCACAGCACCACCACAATCGCAGAAGACTCTTCCCTCTACAAGCAATGGGGTATCGACACCTCCTTTCTTAGCATCGCGCACCACGACCACTCCCCTGGCTTCAAAATCACCCGCCAAGCCCTCGACCGGGATCTCGGCGTCAGCGCCGCGTCAGCTGAAGACGCGGAAGCTGTCAAGATCCTCGTCGCCGCCATCGGAAAACGCTCCGCTCGTCTCTCCGCCGTTGCCATCGGCGCGGTTGTGCTCAACAGCGAGGACTTATCGAAAACAGACGACGTCGTGGACATAGGCGTTGACGGCAGTCTAGTGGAGTATTATCCTGGGTTTGAGGACTATATGAGGGAGGCATTTAGGGAGATTGAAGGGATTGGACAGAAGGGCGAAGAGAGGATCAGGATTGGGATCGCGAAGGATGGAAGTGGGGTGGGTGCGGCGCTGATTGCGCTTGTGGCCGGAAGGGAAGGAGCGGTTGCGCCGACAAAGAAATGATGGAGCGACGGATGAACAGGTACATACTGCGACCTTGGGCGGCACTCGTCTTGGAGTATTCACTTGTACATCTTAGGAAACACTCTGTATAAGAAAATGATCCGTCATCGCCCCAGGAGCAGCTACTGCAAAGCGATCAGCGTTAGGGAAGCCAGGACTACCAGCCGAATAGTTCCGGTCTGTACAGCAATTTCATGCAATTCCATGCAATTTTGTTTCGAGTTTCTGCCTTAGTTGTTCTGGGTGACATCGGTTACGCAATTTTGCCAATTCCCTAACGACTTTTCAACTTTTACACCTCCCATTCCACGCAAACAGAGCGCAAAAAGAGTCCCCCCCACCACGCAAGAAATCAACACAGCGCCGACGAACACCAACCCCAAATGCACTTCCTCCGCCAACAGCACCGAACTAGCCCCCCCGGTGCACCGGGTGTTCCGGCACTAAGAGGTCGGATGCCGAGTGTGTTGCCTGCGCTGGTGTCGCTGGAGATGGAGATGGGGACGGGATCTTTGGGGAGGAGGGTGGGGTGTTGGAGGGGGGTGTGGGCTAGCACGAGGAGGAGGTGGAGGATGGCGAGGGGGGAGGGAGGAGGGGAAGGAAGGAGTTGAGCGAAATGTGAGGCAGCATGCGAATGACCTTGGGCAGGGTATTGGGGGTGGCGGTGGGTCCTGAGAGCATGGAGGCGGGGTGAATTTGATGATTTTGGGCGAAGTAATTAGCGCAGGGGGGTGCTAATGTGAGATGTGATGTGAGGTTTTAATGGTATGGTGGGCAAAGCTACCCGGGGGGTGAAGAAATGCGTTTTGGTAAAGATGTGGTGATGGGTTTCGGACTTTGAGTTCTGTGGGTGCGAGTGTGGTGAGGTGATCTCCATCTCTCCCTCGCTGTATACTAACTCGCGGCCCCTGTTCCAGGCATCGCAGCCAATGCTGCAAAATTCTGCAGCGCAAACAGGGATAGCACCCCCTGGTGCAAATACGACGGACAGCGCGATTGCGACGGTTTACGAGGACGGGAACTGGAAAGGCCTGTCTTCATCGGGTATAGTTGGGTTTGAGTAGCTCAAGATCTCCTGGTACTGGCTTTCGAACTCGTCGCTAGTCCTTGTTGCTTTGAACTTGTCGTTGTACTATGTGGCGCCAAGGGCACCTTCTTTGGCAGCTCTGGCAATCCAACACCTTTGATGGATAGTCCAGGTGTCAATGGAAGCTCTCCAACGAAACTTTTTCTGGATTAATTGCCTGGTCGCCTCAGCCGATCGATGAAACCCAAAGCGGGCTTCAAACTGCCTTGCAATGTTATCGAAATTCACTTCCCCGTCAGGGGCCGCGTCTATTACCCACTCGCATTGTTCTGTGCTCCGTTTGAGTGAGTTAGGCGAGGCGCGTCTCTCCTGGCTTCCATTCCACTCCTAAGAGGCTGATCTGGATTAGAAGATTCTTTGATTCTTTTCGTCTGCGGTTCCTGCAATACTGGGTCCTTGACTTCTGCGTGTCATTTTCGTGTTTCAGGTGCCACTTCGCTTGGTGCCGCAGACGTTGAAGGGCGACTTCAACTGTCGTTCAAGATTGAAAAGTTCAAGCTGCTGGGCACGGAGCTTGGATGAGGACAAGTGAAGCAATAACCCCTTGTCTCGCCCAGGGAAGTAGATACTATTTTTATCGAAGATGAGGCATTCATCCTCATCCCTGAGCTGAGGCGTACGCCATACATTCCATGACCAATATGAATGCCCAGGTCGGAATAGCATGCCCTTGCCGGAAGGGTTGAAGACTTCGGGCGGTATAAGGCATCCATGCCACTGGAACTTGTCGTCTTCTACGTAGTCATGGATGTTGGGCCTACTTTGATCCGGAAGCCGCCACGGAGATCTTTGGTTGGTGAACCACGACGGGGGTCTAGCCTGTGATAGGATGGATCGGCGGCAAAGCAAAGGGGTTTTGGTACTCGAGGCCGCTGCATGAGTATCTAGCGTGGTGCTGCTTGACTGTGTCGACGATCCCGACGATCATGTTAATGGCGAAGTCATTTCTCGGTCTGGATCACTTGAAGCGATCTTCTTCCAAGTCCTAGTAATCTTCACGTCTCGCTGGCTTTTTGTACATCGCGTTCTAGACTCTCCCGGCGAGCATCCTCATGCAATATCAAATTTTCTGCAGGCGTTTTGGATCGTATCCCACCCCCCTTCTCCATATCCCCAATTCCACTCCCCCTCCCCCTCCCTCTCCTTACCGCCAAATAATCCCCAACTCCAACCCTCCTCCTCACAACCCTCGCGGCCCCAGGCCTCAACCGCCGATAATACCCCTCCACGACCTCCTTCTCAACCACAAACCCTCTCCTCAGATACCACTCTAGCGCCTCCTCGTTGGCCTCCCACACATGCGCGTAGATCTCCGTGACATGTTTGTGGTGCTGTATGATGGTAGCAATAATGGTGTTAAGGAGGTGCGTTGCAATGCCCAGACCACGGTATGGTGAGAGCACGCCGAGGGTTTGAATGTAGAGATGTTGTTCGGTTTCGTTGGGTGACGGGACGGGTTCGAGGCGGCATTGGATGCCGGCGACGACTAAGGGTGATGGGGGTTCTGGTGTGGTTTTGGGGGGACTTGAAGAATCGGCAGTTGAGGGTTGAGGCGATGATGAGCGTTTCCGCTTCCCGGGACGCGGCTTTTCACGCCATAAGGCTACGTGGGAGAGAGATGAGGATGTTGGGTCGGAGATTGATTCTTTGTAGAATTTGTCGGAGTAGCGAATGGGTAGGAGGAGGGTGGTTACGCGGCGGAAGGAGGGGAGAGTTGCTGGGGTGGTGGGTTTGATAGTGATATTCGGGGATAGAGGATTTCTTGAAAGCTCGGTAGAGTCCTCATCATAAGCAGTTTGGTCGGGTTGTGGATCTTTGACAGGAGAGGGATTTAAGGCGTAATCGGAAAATGATGAGTGACTTCTAGGAGACCTGGGAAATGGAGAGGTCGGTGCAGCTTTGGTGAGAAGAGAGAGATCCATAGTATGTAGCACTGTGGGCGCTTAGTATGGATCTCTCGGATTGCCTACTTAGCACTCATTAAGCTTTTCGATGGAGATACATAGCGTGGCAAGGCGGGCATAGTTGAACAATCTAATCTTATCTTATCGTGAGAAGATCCTCAGTACTAATGATCCGTATAATCTAATCTGTTGTTTGATGAGCTGATCGTACTTACAGATGGAACATAGTAGGATCTTTGAAATATGTACGTCCGCCTCTCGTATATCGATAACAGATACATCAAAGGAGTTTGTCCGAGTGATCTCAATCCTAAAAAGTGGAGTTTGTATAATACGACTTTCAACGATAGAGAAGTTGCGATGCTGACAATAGATCCAACGTTGAGTGTTACTCAGGTCCCACAACAGCAAGCAGGTCAACAGCCAGCAGCAGAACAATCAATAGCTAGCATTATATGTACAACACTAGCCGGCAATATACGTCTCAATAGCAGCTTCAGTTGCCAGCAAGACAATGTCAATAGCCCACTATATGTATATATGAATAACACGAGATACATCCACTGATAGCTAACAACAATAATATCAACGGGCCATGCTATTGTCTTGCATGGATCTAATACTGCCCTCAATGGCGTACTATATAGCCATGTAAACACTTCCTCTCTTCTTAAGTTCTCCATTGTTCCCTGCGACTATTTCGTATTCCCATCGTTCATAGCAAGAAGTTTCCTTTCGCCAAACATTTCGTATCCACATATATTCTCCTCTCTTCCGTTATAAAGAAAGGCTTTACTTTCAAGAACAAAATGGACAACAAGGAGACCTCGACTACCGGGCTGGCCCCGCAGAAAGCTGACAGTGCGTCGAGGGAAAAGACGATGACTGCGATAGTGGGTATTCCAAGACACTCCATGGCTGTGCCTTGTCGCTATACTGACATAGAACTTAGGCGACGGAGATCTTCGAAGACCTTTTGTTTAACATAATTAGCGACGTCGTCATGGCAGCACACAAGGAGGAGAAGATGGCGCGTATGGAGACTGCAGAGATCTTGGCCTTTAAAGCTAGCAAAGAGCAGCTGAACGACGACAAGAAGAATATTGACGAGTCTGACGAGATGCCACCGCCCACAACAACGGACTTGGAGAGTGGAGAGCTATTAATTAAAGGGAATCCCCTCAAAACTATTAAAGAAAACCTCTGCCCTCGCTGCCATCTCCCCTCTCGGGACCCTTTGGTCAACGATGAAACCCAAGAAAAACGATACTGCGTGAAATCGACGTACACCTCTTTACCAGGCCACGACATATACGGTCGATCTCTCACCAAAGCTCCATCTAAAAATCCTCGAAAGGCATCTAAGGCCAGCCTCACTGATACTCAGCAACCGAAAGCAATGTCTCTCCCACCAGTACCCAACTCCGAATGCCCCAATTGCTCACAAAAGCTTACGGTGAGCCAAATGGCGAGGCATTTAGACAGATGCATGAGGTCCTCAAATCGGCAGGGAGGTCAGAGCGCAAGAACGAGGGGTGGAGACAAGTCGAAAAGTCCTGCAGCGACGACCACCAACCCGGTGAAAGCCAGCAAGAGGGTGCCTAGTAGCTCCAAGAAGGCCGCTCCAAAGAAGACAGCGGCCGCGGATACGAAATCAATTAAGAACGCGGCCAGTGCAGGCAAGGGCCTTAAGGGAGGGGCACCTGAGGGCACGAAGAGGAAGGAGATGGAGGAGGACCAGGACGACGAAGAGTATGAAGAGCCTGGACCTCGGGCGAAGAGAAGTAGGAAGCTGGTGCAAAAGAAGAATCTCGGCTGACATAAGACGGCGTGCGTCATCACTTCATATGAGAGCAAGTAGCGGGAGGATCTATCGAAATAATCTAGATCCCCTCTCAAGGGAATGTTACAAATGTACTCACCGGGTCTCTACCCCGGCCAGAACTCGGACTTTGTTTGGCCAAAATGGCTATGGGGAGTCTTGAGCATAGGAAAGAGTAATGATATCTTGGATTTGGGGAGTGTTGTTTGCAGAATCTGCAGGTCTCCATATATAGGCTTCATGCTTATGCATGGAAGGTTTGATCAGCGTCTGAAGTTTTCTATCAGTACTCTTCGTTACTAGGCTAGATAAGTACTCGGAAATACACCTCTCCCGTATTGATCAACAAATTCACGGGAGACTGGTTTTGACAGGTTATGAGCCCGGTTGTTTCGAATGAGATATAGGCCCAAGATTCGGCCTTTGATTTAACGGTGTCGATAGATCAATCCACACAAACGGGCGGTCGTGACCCTCGTTCACTACAAACTTCACAATCTCATTCTCATCACTTATATTAGTGATATGCCGATACTTTTACCAACACATCTGATAACTATACTATATATTTCTTACCTTGACAAACAATTCTGATTTCTTCCAACTACCATCATCAAGTATCACCACGCGATTCCTCCATCAATCAGATCCAGAACGGCTCGCATAACCCATACGAACAAAACCAATATTGCTCTTCGTAGGTATATCGCTAGAGTGTTTGATATCCAGTTTATATCTTCGCGAACCGAAACAAGCTCAGCCAAGTCTTAGGATACACTGCTACAGATCCCTTAGAGCACCATAATGTCGGCAGAGAAACGCCAAGAGAACCGTCCTTGTCCTCATTTCTTAAGCTTGCCTCGGGAGCTACGAGATCACATTTACCGCGAGCTTCTCCTGGAGGATTTAGTGTGGGACGAACCGCAAGACAGATATATCCTCCAGCCTGCCATCCTGCGCGTCAACAAGCAGGTCAATGAGGAGGCTTCTCGTATATTGTATGACGAGAATTGCTGGGTCTTGTTCAAGATAGACTGCAACAAGGACTTTGTCGGCATATTGAAGAAGGACCACTGCCGTTCAGTGTCGTCAAACTCTCTCGAGGTATTCCCGCAACAGGCTTTTTTAAAAGTCGAAGTGAGAGAATTGTGGTTCGTTAGGGAGCCGGTAAATTATTTCTTGACAACAGTTGAAGGTTTGCGAGGGACTTGCAAGAACTTCACATCCGCCTTATCGTTTCATCCGCTCGACATAAAGCTATATTTTAACCTTTCAAGGAAACGGCGAGAAATGCTGCTGGATTCTGCTTTAGATGCGTTCCATGAAGCACGTGGGATCCACCACGCAGCTGTATTCGGCACCGAACCAGTCTCAAAAGGAAACGAGCTTGCAGGATTTATGATGACCAGAATCAAGAATCTTGACGAGCTTTCCATTAGAGCCAATGTGTATGAAACTCGTGGTAAGCAGATGCTTGAGGCGAATAATATTCGTGAAGCTTTGCACGAGTATATCTTGGGGCGCAGATACGCAGAATGGGTAGGGCATTATTTTGAGCTAATCCTCGAAGATGAAATCATTCAATTCGTTGGTGGAAGTTCATGGTCTCCGTTCATGCAAGCATCGGAATTTAGCTATGCTACTATCTTATGTCTGATAAAGTCTGGTCGAACAGCAGAGGCTATCATGACGCTCGAAGGTCACAGCCATTCGGATTCCAGGAAATCGAAGAAACATTTCCTACGAGGTATTGCCTTCATATGTGACGGGATCAGAATCGAGGCTATCTACGAATTCATCTTGGCTTTGCGATGGAGCGGTCGAGCCGGAGGTACGAAAGTCGAGATCGACGCCCTGGAAGCACATTTAGAAGAAGACCCAAACCCCCAAATGAACATCATATTCTATTACAGGGGTATTCAGGTAATCTTCCAGCGCCAGTTTTCCATCGTGGCTGGTCAGCAGGGTTCTGCCAAAATAGGAGGGATCAACTTCTTGACCCTCTTCGTCAGTCACGCATGGCATGAGCTTCGAGAGGCCGAGGCCGTAAGCGTGTCATAAGTCCTCGCTGCTCAACATGCCTCGCTATTTGAGGCTCAACGCTCAAACCTGTATTTTGGCCAACGATCTTGACCCTTCGGTTCCTGACCCGTCTTCGTTGTCGGTATCTGGAAACGTGTGGCTGACACTCGATGACCAGATGGCAATGTTATGGTTTCCATGGTATCAAGGCCTGGAACAGCGGGCATGTTGTGCAGGTCCCAAAACGCCATATCTTGTGTTTGTGAATGGAATTTAATGGTATAAGCTGGTACACCCTTTCTTAGTTCTACGAGTATACGAAGGTATCAAATCTTCAAATAATTTCTAAAATAAGTCAGCTCTGAGGTGTTCGATGTTAGAAAATGTGATATTACTTAGTTACTTCCCTTCGCTACGCTATACCGCTTGATTAACCACACAAGCAAACGCGAGCATTTTGTGTGCAGGTGAGAGCGCATCCGACTTCGCATGGTTGCGTCGCCGTTTCGCGAGGTCTTCTCACACTTTCCTCTTAGCACCTGAAAAGCATAATCGACTTGACGGTATTGATCCGTAACTCCCAGAGCTATTTAAGCATGGCTCTTAATATCTTCTCCAGGCTCATCGCCTCGTCCGCGCAAAATTCGATATCATTCTCCCTCCCCATCTCGTGAATGCGTAGAAGCAAAGGCCGCGATTTCGAATCATGAAAGCGCTCCATATCTGTCTTCCACGACCCATCTTCGAGGAAGAATTCGCCCCTCGCTTGCCACGACTCCCACCACTACTAAGGTAGGAGACCCAGAGAACTGACCATCTCCGCGATGATATCATCTTTGTCAGGCATGAAACCCTCGAAGAGTGGTCGCTCGCCAAGAATCTCGTAAAGGGTGCAACCCAGAGACCACACCTCGGCTGACTTTCCGATTAAGTCCTTTGCAAAGGTAGTTTCGGGAGGTAGGAATAAGACAGGAGTCTGGATCTCCTCTCGGGTTTCAGTATCGCTAAGCCAAGCCTCGCCAAAGTCAGATGTAATGATGCGCGGATCGCTAATCTCGTCGCTGGGGGTTACTAATTGGGTAGGCATCACGGAATAGGAGGGGACCTTAGGACCAGTGGGAATACCGTCCGTTCTTTCTATAATGGTTTTTGGAGTTTCCCCGAAGCCTTGATAGATCTTGCCGATGGATAAGGAGTCTATGGGCGGCAAGCGGGAAAGTATGTTCCTGATATGTAGATCTCATCGATACCTTAGCGTAAGCTTTGGCAGAATCTATTGGCGTCACTCACCACCATGCACCACATCACAGGAATGTATGTCTTGCAATTCCAATACGGCTTGTGTAGCGACTGCTCACGCAATTCATATGGGGAACATCCAATTAGTGCTTGCCTCTTTTGAAGCTGCTACATTGCATCTAGCAGATTCGCTCACTAGACACAAATGACGGCCGTTTGGACCGTCGATGCAGAACTCATCGAGTATGGGACTGACATAGCTTTTTCCCGTATGATTTGGTTGGGAATTACTAGATGTCGGAGGATTTGGGTTTCTGAACTAGTATTCGAAGCATCTGCTACAACGATTTTCACCGCAACGTAGCGATTCATATGCTGATCTTTCGCAAGCCAAACAGTAGAGTAAGTACCAAATCCAGGTTTATGCACAATCCGATATCGGCCATCTGAATACTCATCTTGGAGATATACCGGATGGTAGCCTCCCACATGGTATCCCTCAAGGTCTTCCACATCCTCCTGCCACTGGTATGTCAAGCCACCTGGCGATCTTGGGAGCGGCCAATGACGAACAAGACATCACGAAATTTGAGAAAGCTTGAAATGGACGAGGGATCTACCACGAGATTTCAGACAGGGCTCCGCCTTCTGTGCATCATAGGAGGACTCATAGTTTGCAACCCAAAATACGGACAGCAGCTAAATAAGTGTACCCGCGTACAGCCACGCCATCTTCTACGAATAGGCGCTGCGAAAAGGTCTTGCATGCCTCCCCCCACGGTGCCTGGCCAGCACACAGCTGTGAGGCCTTAGTCTACGATATCCGCAGGACATGTAGTGGACAATTTGTTGGCCTAGCGTGGAAGACGGGCACATGCGTGCCAACCGAATGATTGAAGTTGTTCAATTAGATGCTGCGCCTCGGCAGACTTTCACTTTACAGCCGCGCAAGTAGGCGCCAGAGGCGCCGCTGTCCATCTCCTATTTGGAGTCTTGTTTGTTTCCTGCGCTGCCCTCCTCATTTCTTGAACCAACACGAAATCGCCACTCATTCTTCCCTTCAAATTCGCTAACACAGCGTTAAAGTCGCACTTCTGAAGTAGCTTTCATATTGTCATTCACGCAATTCCGCAATGGAGCCTAGCATGGAAATTTTGGGACGCATAGCATACCATTTCAGTCTCATCCAGCCAGTCATACCGACTTATCTACATCTGATAGTATCTGCCCTTCTCCCTATCTATGCTGGTGCTCATGCGTCGCTATCGCGTCCCTCATCAGCCGCGAAACCTTCCAGGCGCGGGGAACATGTAGAAGACGACAGCGGAGATGATGAAACCGAAGAAAGCCAACAAAAGATGGAGGGCCTCTCCCCCGGGGATGCCATCATGTTTCCTCTCCTTGCTGGATGTACTCTTACTGGGCTCTACTTCATCATCAAATGGCTGCAGGACCCGGCTCTACTCAATAAGATACTGAATTGGTATTTCTCCGTTTTTGGTATTCTTTCTGTAGCTAGGCTGCTCACTGATGGTATGGGAGTTTTACATTCGTACGCATTCCCCGATAGGTATATGTGGGACGGTCGAATGTGGGAGGTGCGACCGCAATTGAGGAAAGTAGTGAGCTTGCCTGACAGATCAGCTCAAATCTCGAGTCCTCTTCCAGGACTGTTTTCAAGGTTGCCGCTACCAGCGAGATTGTATCATATTCTCTGGACGCTACGAGATTTCCCATCTCAGAAAATAAATATCCGTGTCTACCTTCGCAAGCAAGGCTACTTGCGCTTCCGCCTCGGCCCACAAGGGGCTTTCGGTCTCAGCATCGCTTGCGCCGTTGTTCTTTATTACAACCTTGTCAAAAAGACATGGTGGCTGACCAATATCTTGGGTTTTGGCTTCGCATACAGTACTCTTCAACTCATGTCCCCCACCACGTTTTGGACCGGCACACTGATTTTAAGCTCTTTGTTCTTCTACGACATTTACTTCGTTTTCTTCACTCCATTGATGGTTACGGTAGCTACAAAACTCGAGATTCCGGCAAAATTGCTGTTTCCGAGACCGCCAGGGCCGGATGAGGATCCGGGGAAGCAGGCGTTGTCGATGCTAGGCCTTGGAGATGTGGTTTTGCCGGGCATTATGATTGGGTTGGCTTTAAGGTTCGATCTCTACCTGTTCTACTTGCGAAAACAGAAGCGCAAATCTGCATTGAAAGGCACTGGTAAGCTCGCAGAGCTTGATATAGCCGATTTGCCAGGATCTGAGATTATTAAAGCCAAATGGCAGCCCGCTACAGGTAGCTGGGGCGAGCGGTTCTGGGTCGGTCAACTAAAGAGCAATACCCAAACACAGCAGCACGGCGGTGGCTTTCCAAAGACGTACTTCAATTCCAGTCTCGTCGGCTATGTCATAGGCATGCTATGCACACTTAGCGTCATGCACGTTTACGGCCACGCTCAGCCCGCTCTTCTCTACCTTGTTCCTGGCGTATTGGGTTCGTTGTGGGGTACATCTTTCATCAGGGGCGATTTGAAGACGATGTGGGAATTTTCGGAGGCCGAAGATGAGGAGTCGGCGGAGGACAAGAAGGAAAAAGAGGTTGAGAGGGGTAGTCCCTTCTCACTTCTCAAGAAACAGAAGACTCTCGATAACATAGTCGAAGAAGGTAAAGAAGGCAACGGAAGCACAAGAGCAGATGAGACTAAGAACAAGGGAGAGGAGAAGGAACGTAAAGAGAGTACCTCGCACCGCAATCGTACAAACGAGCTCTTCTCGTTCTCCATCGCCCTTCCCCAAACTTCCTTTAAGGAAAAGCCACTCGAAAACCCAGAAGCCTCCGTAGACCAATCTTCTCCCCAATCAGAAAAGGGCAACAAAACATCCATCCCCAAGTCGCCATCGCTAGAACACGAGCTCCGGCAGGCTTCTGAGAGTATACTGGATGAGGACAGCGAGGCCAGCAGTGGGGAGTTGAGACGAAGGGGAGTGGCTGGTGAGGGGCCGGGGCGGGCGGAGAAGAGGAGGAAGGTGTGAGTAGTAACTTATGGTAGAGGTGTTTCGTAAAGTAAAGTCAGTTGGAAACACGGGGCTGCAATATTCACACGGCGTGTACGGAGGTAGGAGGATTTTCAATAGATCCGCAGGAAACATGGCGGTGTATGGGGAACCTGGAAAAGCTGTAGTGCTGGGATCGAGATTGGGCTCTGGGATTTTCTCATGTAATTGAATAAATGAGGGAAGGCAAAATGTTCAAATATAATTCGACGAGTTCAAGTTGCACGTCAAGGCAGGAATAGCACCAGAAGGTGATATACCTCACACTTGAAATGCTTTAGCTATATTGTAGAGAGCGATGCGACCACTGTCCCCTGAGCTATGCTGAGAATCTGAACCTCAACTATCCAATCACGAGCATGCGTGCCACCACAACGCTTTCGGCGAGGACCCTGGGACTCGTGGCCTCTGTGATAGAAGTCCTTACTACTTGCTAAGAGCTCCAGTCAACGCACTTAATTCAAGATACGATAGCCGCCCATCCCTCTTACATTGTATCGAAGTGGTGCTGAGGCCTCGCTACCATGCAATGTGAGCGGGCGTTCGGTACGAGTCCAGAAGCTGTACCAGGACTGCGGGGAGTATAGAGTTTATTAACATTCTCTCATGTCTTGATCGATTTGAGCGGAGGCATGCCCAACTTCTCCATTTTGATCCTGACACGCTCTTCTGTCTCAGCCTTTATTCTTGCTTTCTCAGACATCTCCTCGTTACTCCCAGACTGCTTCTTCGGCGCCCCACCGCGATTAGACAGCACCTCGCTCCAATCCTTCCACCTCTCCTGCGCCATCTCTACTAGTTGCCTTATGTCTTTTACCCCCACCCCAAACCCTCCAGTCTTTTCAATAGCCACGACATCCCATACCAGGTTCTGTATTTGTTTTTGAACGACGATAGTAATTGTCTCCTCGCAAATGCTCTCCTCAAACGCGTCTGGATCTGCTAATATCCACTTCGCTCCCGCCTTGCCAACTGCGAATACAGCGAAGGACGCCGCAACCGGCACTCTACTCAGGGTCAGCGGCTTTGACATAGAAGCGTCATCGTCGCACAGAACCATATCCTTATCGGCATCCCACCACGCCTTCGGCAATCGAACATCTTGCACCGCTGCGAGCATAGCGCCCCATGCAGCATCGAAAGGGTTTCCATCAAGGGAGATGAAGAGAATATCGATGTAAAGGGTCCAGAAAGCTTTAACAGACGACTTTGTATCCTCCTCATCGACATCGTCTTCCTCCATCTTGTCTGGGGGATTTATCTTTGGCGGATGGTACCAAATCCTCAATTCGTCCAGATCCACTAACCGCGAGGTATGCATCAGTGTCAACAGCCTCTGGCTCAATGTCTGCGCCAAGGTTGAAGGCGGGCCACCAGGCATATGCGCCGGCGAGCACCCAGTCGCAAGCTCCAGATTCGGCACCAGTAGATTTAGACTAGCCATTTCGGCGCTGTCCTCCCTCAACTTCCTCCTCTTAGTTGCATGCTTGTCCCCCTCGTTCCCATTCGTAGACTCCTGGACCGATCGCCGTGGAGGCTGATAACCTGCGACATCTTTCGCGAGTAGTATCTCAGCACGAACACCACATACAGCAGCGGTATCACCAATGCGGACGACCGCGCTGCCATTGGCGTGAGTAAGAGAGCCAGTGTGTACGGTCGGCCGACGCGATTGTGAGGGCGTGCGATGAGAGGGACGGGTCGGGCCTGCAGGAGACGTGAGGTGGGCGTGGAGGAAGGCGTGAGGGGAGAGTTTGGCGAAAGTAAGGGCGGGGAAAGAGAGGGGTTGGGGGGTAGTAGATGCGGTCGGCGATGGATTTATGGCCATGTTGACAATGCAAGGTTGAATCACTGTAGAGCGATGGGTGAAGCCTTCTTCAGTCCGGTTAATGGTATAGACAAAGGATATATAAATCAAGTGGAAGTTTGATGCGCGCTTATGGATATAGGGTAGAGTAGCCGCGATTCTGATAGAGCTCGGCGAACTGGGTTTGCAGTAGAAAAGTTTTGCATGAGCATCAGCCAACAAGCATGGCCACAAATGTAGCAATCGACACCACTATGGTCAGTCAAGTCCGTCGTAGTCCCATTTCAGATACTAGCTGACAACTCGCAGGGTTCCATGGTGGTAGAGCTATACAACGACCATGCACCCAAGGTAAATTCTCCTTCTCTATTTAGCTCTACGATTCGTTTTGATTGTTTTCCAGACATGCAAAAACTTTGCTGAGCTCGCCCGCCGCGGTTACTATAACAACGTTCTCTTCCACCGCATAATCCCCAACTTCATGCTCCAGACCGGCGACCCTACAGGCACCGGACGGGGTGGAACATCCATCTACGGCGAGAAATTCGAAGATGAGATCGACCCTTCTCTTAAACACACTGGTGCAGGTGTTTTGAGCATGGCGAATAGTGGACCAAATACCAACGGTAGTCAGTTCTTGTTCGTGATGTCCGTCTGGTATTGAATGGCTCGCGGCACTGATATAGTAATAGTATTACCCTCGCGCCGACGCCATGGCTGGATGGGAAGCACACGATTTTCGGGAGGGTGAAGAGTGGGTTGAGGGTTGTGCAAAGAATGGGGCTGGTGAAGACGGGAGCGGAGGATAGACCAGTAGATCAAGTGAAGATATTGAAGGCGAGGGTTGTTGAAGAAGGGCAAGAAGATGTCTGAGTTATGCGCCTATCGTTTTGGCATATGTCTCGGCGAAACTACTCGTGGAATAGAGGGGGAAATGCATGGGGACACTAATGGCTGGATTGGACTTGAACTTAGTCCATTGAGAGGGGATTGCAACGGTACGACACGGTATGGCGTACAAAATCCATGGAGGATTCACCATTGCCAATATCCGTCAGTCAACCAACGAACAGGGGTCCAACTGCCACGCATATGTCATTCTGGCTGTTTTCCCGTTTATAGGAGAGGTAAGTAGTAAATGTCATATTTAACGCTTTTTCCCACTAACGAGTAGCCCAGTGAGTTCATTAGCAAAGTACAAGCAATGGCATTGGAACGGAACTGCTCTGCTATCTTGGGACAGTCGATATATGTAGCAAAGCAGGCTTTGTCTTATTGGGCTTTTGAAAGCAAATGGTATGCGTGGGCAGCATTTATCCATTGTGTCTTTAATAAAGCCGAAATTAGAACGATCGGATTGCTCTAGATAGTACGGTGCACTTGCGGTGTTCGTTCATTTTTCTTGGAAACTATCCGTACCTCAGTCGTTGTTCCAGCATCGAACGTATTATTCATCTAAACATACAAGAAGAAAATCAAGACTTCGCCTGTAAGGTTCTTTCCATTTTCGAGCTCTTAGGCGAAAATTTTCAAGCAGTCTTTGCGGTGTTTCTGTACCATCACAAAACGAACCGCTTCTTTCAGGCAAAATCCAGAGCAGCAGATACAGGATGGCATTGGTCATTCTCACACATTCATACCCTGAAAGCCAATGAAGGCTCAGGAAGCATTTATCTTCTCAACATAGTAGGCATGAGATAGTATGTGAATGTGGTTGTAGTGAAGGCCGTGCAACATCGAAAATCTAAACTTGCACTTGACTTGACTTAGTCACCCGGCTCCACTAGGCACCAGAGGTACCTAACCGAGATTTTTTGTTAATTACCACACTACCTACTTCCGTACTGTCCAAACGTTTCCCCAAAAACCATGGAGTCAATTAGCGAAACAATATGGGATGTGGTGCTTTCGGGCACTGGAATCTCACAATCTCTTCTAGCACTGTAAGGCTCTCTGGCCAGCTTCAGAGACAAAGCGTAGAAGCTAGACGTTTCTGACTGACGTAGCAATGAGAAAGCGCCCTTTCAAGGTCTGGGAAGAAAGTGTTGCATGTCGACAAAAACGACTACTACGGAGGCGCAGAAGCAGCTCTTAGCTTGCAAGAGGTAGAGGCATGGGTTGACTCCGTTAGACTTGGTAAAGTTGGCATTGTATCTTAATTTGCATCTAGCTAACAGCCTCAAAGCATCGCTCCCGTCAGCTTCGCACTCTTCGCCTTTCACGAATGCTACGATCTCACACAAGCCTGACCATGGCTCTGAGTCCAGATTAGGTTTCTCTCGCGCATATAGCTTATCGCTATCGCCGCAACTGATCTACACTCGCTCAAACCTACTACCGGCACTTATCTCTTCAAAGGTCTACCAACAATTGGAATTTCTTGCTGTCGGTAGTTGGTGGATATACGATGGACATTCTGGAAAGGGAATTGGGCAGGATGATAACGTGTCTGGTTCAAACTCAGGGGATCCTCCAAGCAGACTACAACGAATCCCAGGAGGTCGGGAGGATGTGTTTGGAGATACTAGCATTGATCTCAGATCTACAAGAGCGCTGATGAGATTCCTTAAGCTGGCTGCAGACGTCGAATCCCATCCAGCAATATTGGAGCAATGGGGGGAAAAGCCTTTTCCAGAGTTCTTGACAGCTCATGTTAAGATACCAACGCCATTACAACCGCCACTATTAGCTTTGACTTTGTCTCCGGACCAACCAGCAGTGACGACGACATCATATGCCCTTCCTCGGATACACAGACATCTTACTTCGATAGGAGTGTTTGGACCAGGCTTTGGCTCAGTCATGCCGAGGTGGGGCGGGCTAGCCGAAGTAGCCCAAGTGGCTTGTCGTGCTCTAGCTGTTGGTGGCGGCGTTTATGTGCTTAACAATGGAGTCGAGAGTATCAGAGACACACGTCAACAATTTTTGGATAACGAAACATCAAGTCCTGACGACACGGCGCCTCCCTTACGAGTACGCCTTGATGACGGAGAGGAGATCTGGACTCATTGGATCGTGGGTAATCTTTGTGATTTGCCTTCGGAGAATCGATCATCCCCGGATCACACCTCTGTACAGACAGCCCATACCATAAGCATTGTGTCGTCGCCACTTTCCTCCCTATTCCCCCTTCCAAGTGAAGGATCGCCTCCACCCGCTGGTGCCCTGGTCGTCTATCCCACTGCATCTCTTAGTGCTGACAAACGGCCGCCGGTATATCTCATGGTGCACTCGAGTGATACTGGGGAATGTCCCGCCGGCCAATGTGAGTCTCAACTAATTTCTTTGACCATACTTGCTGCCTGCCAGGTTTTTGCATTCATGATGATCCAACAACGAATACTTATCTACATTGTCTGCAATATCCATTGAAGATAACATACCTCTGACAGTCTGATATGTGCACCTTCCGCCTTATGTCCCTTCCGCGCTCGCTATCATTTTAAAGGACCTAGCTAACGACCGAAATCAAATGACCCAGGTGTTATTTATGCGTCAATCAGCCACACGTCCCCAGCAAAAGCTTTTCCCTTACTCAATATGGCCGTCAAAAACCTCCTTTCAGTTGTACTCGAAGACCCTAAACCAGATGTCCTCTGGGGCACTCACTATACCCAGGAACACGCAATCTCAGAACATCCGAGTAAAGATATGATAAGCGACCTAGATGATCTAGCAAGTAGTACTTTGCCCAATAGGATCCTGCAGCTACCAGATCTCCCACCTGGTTTGGTATTGGAAGACGACCTGCTTCAAACTGTAAGGGATGCGTGGGAGAAGATCACTGGTGGGGACGGGGAATTCATGCAATTTACGGAGCGACAAGGGCTCGGCGATGAGGATGAGGACTTGTAGTTGACGGCCAAGAACTACGGACGTATGAGCTATGAGTTATGGAGTCATGTGTTCGGGTTGTGTATGCTAATTCCTACAGTTAACGCATAGTGTGAAGAATGATTGAACAGTCGATCGGAGCTTGAGAAGACGGACGATATCGTGTCATCATGTCCACGCTTGTTTGCATACCATCAATACCAACGACGCATGCCTATTGGCGTAGTAGTTTATCGTCCAGACGGGTTATGATCGTAAGACCGTTAGGTGCTGCTATAAGAGAAGTGATTAGTACATTAGACCAAATCATCGTTATTAACAACAACCTAGAAACCTTGGCTAGTTCACACCTTTCTCATATCTCATATCTAAACCTACATTCGGTTTTTACATAGTCATAGTCTCTAATCTCTCAATATGTTAAGTCATTTTCAATTAATTTGAAAACTTGACAACTTCTTACAGCAAAATCTCGCTACAGCCCTGAAGCAGGCTAGAGATCAGGAGATCGGGCACATGCAGCCAACCCTAGATACTTTACAGGTGTAGAACCGTGGCTGCTTTTGGTTGCGGAATTGATCCCGTTTGAGCGCTTCCGAACCTCCTGAAGCCGCCTTTGGTTTATCGTTTATCTTTTTGCTGGGGTTTGATGCTGGCCATTGAACTGTATTTGATCCTGCAATAGTGGATTGTCTGAGCCATCCAGAATGCTCATCGACGACGTGAAGACAGGCAGAGATAATACTAAGGTGGTATTTATCGCGTGTTCGGTGATAGTAGCCGGCCAAGGGTCGCTTGGTTTGGGTGCCGGGCGTTGCCTAATGAAGATATCTGATCTCAGACTGCTTGCCATTGGTATAGCTGGTATATACGAGATGAAGAGACGAGAATCAGTTTGTGAATAGCAAGGTTCAGACCTCTCGATGCGGTTTTGCGTTCAGGTTCTGTTGGTTCCGAAAACGTAGGTACTCTGCCGCAAGGCTAACAAAGAATCTTGCTTGAGACCAAGGGTGGCAACGTCTGTGTCATGGAAAATACGAAAGCATTTGATGCAATTCGGCTGGTGTCTGTCTAGCCATCACCCGTCTACTCTTTGTATGCTTCTTTGCGGCTAGTAGTGCGTCCCGGTGGTGTAAAAGCACCTATTTACCTCTTTTGATTTTGACCTTTCCATTCTCAGCCTGAGAAAGCCTCTTCCGTACTCTCGAAACTTTCTACAGCTGAGGTTGCAATTTTTTTTTTATCATGCCTACCGATCTTCGTAACCCACGCCATTTCCCTCCCTTTAGCGCCTGTCCTGACGAGAATGACATGGACCTCGACTACTACCACTCCGTGGGCGGATATATGTATCATCCGACGCGCCACTGGTGCCTATTGGCCGAAATTACACACGTCGTACACTTTTTGCGGCTGCGTCTTCTGGTCAAGGACCATAGTGGTGGGACATTTCCAGTTGCGTTCTACCTTGAAGATGGGACTCCAGACTTAAGCAAGTATCGAGTGGGCGATACCGTCGCCATATTGTACGCACATCAACATGGCTTTCTGGACATGACGGTTGGTATTAGGCAGGAGGAGAGCAGTGCCTGTCAAGTAAGTATCAAGGCCATAGAGTCTTGGGCGTGTGCTGAATTATAAGGTAGTACGCCTCCCTCTAGCCGGTCTACTCGCATTGAGTGACCGCGTCAAGGCGCAGGCGGTATTGGTGGATGGTAAGAGGGCATGCCATGCTTGCGGGAAGCGTGAGAATAGGATATCAAAGTGTGGCAGATGCGGCTTCTTCTGGTATTGTGGAGAGGTATGTCATTACTCACCGCGGAAGGCGATTTAGTTTTAACGGTTCTATCGCAGGCTTGTCAGCAGACTGGCTGGAAGGAAAGGGGGCATAAGGAAGATTGCAAGGTGTTGAAGGAGTGCAAGGGATTCTTCGAGCGAGATTGGACCAGGTTCGATGGCTTCTTCAAGTTTCCTTTGTAGCTCAATGCTCTCCTAGTGTAGCTGCGAGGGAGATTGTTGAAGACACCCTCCAACGATCCTAATACTTCCAACTCCACCAATACACGACGTAGAAGTACAAGCAAGGTAATGTCTGATCGCCAGGCACTCTCAAAGCGTGGAGGGATTGTTCATTCAAAAGCTGTGGTTTGATTCACTATTGTCGGACCTTTGCCTTCGAATGATACTCAGACAAATAGTCTTCTGTGCAGGAGAATCGTTACACATATCTTTGGGACCGGTCATCGAACCCTGCATGTCTTAAGAGAGCTCAAGCGAAGCGACAATATTGCTACCTTTCCTTGACTTAAGTGATCGTATCCTGGTAAGGACTTCTTAATTGCCCTTTGAAGGCTTTTCTTTCGAGGCCTTTTCTCTCACTGATGTTTTCCGTCTCGAATCTTTCGGCCAACGTCTGATTACCACTATCAGTCTTAGCCATTCCCTATACTTTGTAGGTCATTCTTACCACCGAAAAAAAAAGGCTATCACTGCGGCTACACCAATAGCGATGCCGGCCTTTCTACCTACTGTCCGACCTGCGAAAAGTCTTCAGCGTCGGACCTTCTATGAAGGTGCTTCAGCTAAGATCTTACTGGTGGCGAAGGAAGTGGACGGGAATTCCCCCATGTAGGATTTGTTGAAGTTGTTGGAGTGTCCGATGCATTATTGCTTGTAGTACTCGGAATAGATTCTAAGCGTGTCGGATTCGCTACTAAAGTCATGCTTGAAATGATCGTCGGTATTGTTAGCCATCTAATAGCCGTATCGATGCCGGATGTGCTGTCTGGAGTGGACTATGTAAAAATTGGCTCATGGTCTACAATCTGAATCGGAGAGAAGCTGAGACGGTGTTATTCAGCTAGACCTATTGAGTGAGGGAAAACGGAGGATTCATGTGTGACTTTATCTACGGCACCGCTTCTGGAGTTGTGGGCCGTAATGCTGTGAGGGACACCACAGAGGCATTGGGAGAAAACCTCCGGGGCTCGTAGGTTTTGGGAGCATTGTAATCCTTGACAGAATGGTGTCTAAATCATTACGTCCACATCGTTGCCATTGCTGGAAAAAGATCGCCGAAGTAGAGAAAGAATGAATAAGAATTTCCAACTGGCTTGGTAAAGAAGGTGACCCCGGCGCAGGATCCGTCTTCCGGGCCCATCGGATTTTTTTCCTCCATCAGAAGCGTAGAAAGTGATCAAAGTAAGTCAGCTGGCGAAGGCGGCCATTAAATACATAGACAGAAGGTTGCCCAAGCCTTGATCCGGTGGATCTGTAAGTAATTCGAACTGGACTAGCTATGTAATAAAACGAACATACCGTCGCCGCCCTATGCCTTGAACCCAACCAATGAAAATAGCTGACAATCTACGACACCCTGGCTCCATTACCGGGAACGTGTCTGATCACTTCTTCTCTGATATCAGCCTGAGTAGGCCCACGATTTCTTTCTCTATTTGCACCGCTGCCCGAGATGTATTGCATTGGAGGTCTGACCCGAGGTGCCCGGAGTAGACTGTGATATCAAGCGGCTGTATTACCTGACAACATAACCTAAATTGTGGCGCCTTGCACGGTAATCTACCGAAATGCAAATTTATGATTTCTGTAGTTTAATATGTATGCGTTCGAGCTGGATTGTGTCAACCTGGAATCCGTAGTATGACGGCGATTTGCGAGCAATTGGTAGGCTGTAGCCGTCAATTTGGGCCATGGTTACATTTCTGGATATCTCATTAGTATGAATTACACATTATTGAGGAGTGGCAAACCACGGCTCTTTCTTTCTTCAATTTCAGCCCAAAAACTTTGCCACTGTGCAAGGAATTGTTACCGCTCCTTCTACTTCTCTTCTTCAATTTCCGCTTCTGGCTTCTTTGATTCGGTCTCGTTTGCTGGCTTGGATTTGGTTCCTTCACCATCCTTAGTCTTTTTTCCCTCTTCCTTAACTTTCCCAGACTGTCCAGTATTAGACTGCCTTCGTTGTTCCCTCTTTGTTTCGGCACTCCTCTCAGCGTCTGAAACAAAACTTTGGGGAACTGGCAATTGTCAGACGTGCTTTTTGCCGTCTAATCTTCGTAAAGTCGTGAAAGAATGCTCAAGTGGGAATACCAGGGTAAGAGAAAGAAGAGAGGGACTTACGAATATCGAAGTCACGCTCTGAGGCATATGCGCGCCTCGAGGCGACAGGACACCAGCCTGGCATGTTTTGCGGTAGAGGTTGAATCGAGTGTGACCCCGTTTATCTGGTAGATTTTGATGGATGATGAAGACCGGTTATCGCAGGATGGAGGGCAGAGTATTAAGATACAAAGGCAACTCACAAGAGGATTAATGAGATTATGAATAGCGATTTATCGAAGTGTTAGTATAACGGAGACTTGCGAATGATGGAGCGGCAGAACGATCTTTACGGGAGCTTATCTTTGAAGACATTTCTTTGACTTTCCACAACTCGGAAACACCAGGACATCAGGGCTAATACAAGGATGTACTTGGCCACACATTAGACCATTTCAATAAGAATAGAGAAAAGTGTGGCTTTGGGATTGTGGTTCCGCACAAAGAAATGCAATAGTGTGGCCACATGGAAAGCAAGATTAGCCTACATTTTGCCAGCGGCGACAAACTTATGCCCATCATGATATTTCAGCAAAAGTAGCATTGACTCCTTTGGTGCGGCAATATGGCACATTCTGGAGGCTCTCTCTGAAATCGGCATCAAAACGATTTCCAGAAATACTTGTTCGGTTAGACTTTTGATTTCACACTTTAGACGGCCGATTCTTCGTGCAACCGCAAGCATTGCCGACTTATCGTCCATGATGTTTACCCATTAATCTCAGTGATGACTATGTACCCAATGATCACTTCCTAATATTTCCCACTCATCTTGACTAGCCCTGCCTTTTCATTTTCGGTCTTGCTCTTGCGGGCCCATTCAGGAGCCTCGTCTTTGCCTCCCTCTTCTTCCTTGTCTCCCTCTTCCTTTGTCTGATGTACAGTCTGCGGGTTGTGCTCTGCGGGCGAATAGATGGTGTAAAGAATCTACGGGCTCTCGTTAACAGCCATTTGTGTATGTACTTGCTGATTCCAGATTGGAGGATGCGCTGTGTTAAAGAGCAAGATGTGCTTAGAAGGGTTTACTAACCAAAGGAGTCGGGCCTGTATTGACGAACTGGTGCTGAGTTCCAGCAGGTACCACCATCAAGTCCCCGGCTTTGACATCTTGATCCTTCCCAGCAATAGTTGCTTTGCCAATGCCAGAAGTAAAGGTGAGAGCTTGATCAACAGTGTGAACCTAGAAGATCGAGAGATAGGTCAGGAATCTTCCAAAAAGGCATACAGCTTCAAATGCAGCATGTTCCCCTGAACCGGAAGTCTAGGCGACCAACCTCGTCACCAATATCTCCTCCCACCGGCACAGTCATTAGGACCACTTGAGAGTACAGGCCAGTCCAAAGGACTCTTCGAAATTCACCAGATTTAGAGGGCAGCGCAGCGGTCATATTAGGAAAGTAGACCATCTCATGTTTTGGAGGTCCGGACGACATCTTGGAGTCCTTTGCACGGAGGATTGCTGAACAAGAAAGAAGTCTACTTTTGGGAGCTGAGGTGATAAACCTAAAGGCTGTAGGAAGTAGACGATTACAGGCTCTTGTGGCGATCATTGACATGAAGCGAATCAATTGTCGAAAGTGAAATGAACTGAAGTTATTGAAAGACTTTGAAGCTGCATATGAGAATGACGTCCATGACTGCTAGCTCAATTGGACTCTAGCACCCTGACGTCATCCGACCTCGCGTGTTCTTAGGTACTATGTACACAGTACAGCACTTTACTTTAATCATGGTGCCCAATCTTTTCTAGAAACCACCTCTCCTCCTGCAAATGACAACATATGAGTCTCTTGCGCTTCACCAACTGATATGGTGTAATACTCAAAGAGCTCAAGATAGTAGCGCGGCGCTTGTGTCTCTATCCCGGAATGCGGCAATCCTAGATACTATTCTTAGAATTTGAGAACCGTTGACCTTGCACGAATATCGATTCGAATTTGGCACCACTGCAGTTCTTAACATCGTCCATGGATCAGTTAATTAAATCTACTCGTAACAAGCTCTATGTAGATGGACCGTTGCAGGCACGGAGGAGCCACCCCTGATGGGCTTCTGGGGGATTTCTTTTCGCTCAGAAAAGTCCCATCGTTAGGTTTTAACAACCGACTGTTGTGTTCTCGCATTTTTCAGGACATGAAGAGGGTTTCATTATTGAGATAGCACTTAACGATGGTCTAAACATGCAGATAGACAAGCCTCCAAGCTATGGCAGGACCGCAAGTTTCGTAAGCCCATGGTCATATACTAACAGTGGTCTACGGTTTTTCGCTGGATTTCTGCGATGCAGTCTGCATGATTGGAAACGTGGCAATTGGGTTACCTTGCTGGCTATCCTGCGACATTCAAGGGCTAGTGCTACCGGAAAAGCCGTCATAGCAATGTCCTGACACGTTGTTATGAAGATGCTTAGAAAAGATTTCAGATGTACTACTACCTTAAACTCCGTCTCGACGGTATGAGGCGCAAGAGGTTTTTGAATTCACCGTATCCTGCTTTCTGATTTTATTAAAAGAAATATCATCGAATACCATTATTTCTATTACTCTAGTTCATGAGCGAGTGTATTCGCATCACGGCTTGGTTCACGGTCGTCATGTTGAATATGTCACATCTTCGTCAGTGATAGGGGTGTACTGTAGTAGGAAGGCGAGCTTTGTCACAGGCATATCTTCCCGGCCAGCAAATAATCTTTTTCTTCGAAACAGCCTACCAGCAGTGTTTTTAGTTTCTAATATTCATCAGTCAACGTATCTGTCCTTTACGATTGAGTTCAGCATTACAACTTTACACCTTACAAAGCCCGAACAATGGCTCGATCAAGTATGCGTTTTCAAGTAGTTCTCCTTTTAGCTCCACTATCGCCTGTGCAGACAGTCCAAAAGCTGTTGGCATGGACTTCACTAAGATAGGTAGTTTTGGCGGTCTCAGGTGAGACAAGCTACGAAAGATAGGGCAACGCAAGCCTACTATGTCAAGTATCCAAGGGCGCGGCATTATCAACGCAGGACTTGAAGAGGCGCAATCATTTACGTCGTCCATATTGGTCTTGGGACGCCCCAACGAACAGCTGTAGCAATCGATGCGGGCAGTATTGACCTGTGGGTATATTTAAAATCCTCTAAGCTGTGCATCGCGCGACATGATCCCTGTCACCGTTACGGATCTTGTGAGCTTGATGCTCTCCCACAATTTCTAGTCTGAAGAATTGAAATCTGACTTTGACTGATATTGTCTAAGTCGTCCCTGCACAGTCGTCCACCTAAGTTGTATAAAGACAGCACTTCTGGTCATGGAACAAACCCAGTTGGATTTGGAACCGCATGTGATGACAATTCATCGTACATTGGCTAGCTCATGCAAGAAATTTTTGACGATTGGAACTGGTGCAATTCGAAACTTAGCATTGACTTCGGTATTTCCACATCCCCGCCAACTAGGGAATTGGATTCGAAACAGGCGAACTCGCTTCTCACATGTTAGGGATCCTCTGTATCCTAGCATCCTCCGTCGTATGGAGGAATTGTCCTTGTATGAATACAAAACTACAGTCTCTGGCTTCGTGGTCGGCACGATGCCATTGGTTCTACACTTTTCAGAGGAGTAGACACAGCCAAATATGATGGACCTGTGGTGGGACTGCCCCTTCGTCTTAGTTGGGGGGAAGCATCATTCACGGGCTTCAACGTTCAACTCACGAGAGTAGCTCTGATGAACCATGAGGGTCGTTCGAGTATGGATGTCTTCCCAATTGCATGGAACGTTATTTTCAGGTTTGATACTATATCCCTTGAAAAAAGGCTTTCATACACCATTAGCAATCCTTTTTGTATGCATCGATTTCCCTATCTTCCCTCTCCGTCTTCTCCCACCAATCTATCTCCTCAGTCACTTCTTACATTAGAAGCCCAGTCGCGGAGTTCCTATCTTATCAAGAAACCACGCTTATTGGGGTAGAGGGGTGATGGGATAGGATGGGGAGGGCGCGCTGGATGACGAAGAATGTGGGGAGTTTTCGCATGTTGGGGGCGGGGAGGTGAGGTTGGGGTGGTGGGGGGGAGGCAGAGAGAGGGAGGGAGGTTAGTGGGAAATGAGGCGGTGGCTTCTAGGTGGTTGGTTGGATGTAGGGTTCACGGGGATGGAGGGTTTACGGCGATGGAGGGAGTGGAGAGGTGGGGAGGTGGGATGGTGGGGTGGAGAGGTGGAAAGATGGAAGAGGGGTGGAGAGGTGGAGGAGTGGGGAATATGAAGGATTATGAACGTGGAGGAGTGGAGATTTACTTTATGAAGTGAAGATTGATGAGGAGGGATAATAGCGGAGAGGCGGGTATGAGGGGTAGAGAGGATGAGGAGAGGGCGCGTTGAGAAGCCTTAGCTAGCCGAGTCCTTTCGCTCTGTTAACAGAAGGATAAAGGGATTGGAAAACAGAGTAGTGAAGAGCAGGGCAGTAAACAGCAAGGGGGGACGGGTGGGTAGGAAAGATGTAGAGTAGGACATAAGGAAGGATTGGCATCGGATGTGGGATCTTCTCCACAGAAATGTATGAACATTGTTGGAATTATGCGTAATATGTTGCGTGTATCTCTTCAAGGGGTCGGATTGAAATGCTGGGGAAAGTGCCAGGGCGACGATGTAATATCTCCCTCAGCGGTTTTACGACAAATGTCAGCATTCAGGGGACGGTTACGCTCAAGTTCTTGTGGTCAGCAAATGGTAGGAAGATGGTTTTTGCTATCGAACCTATACTGCGTTCGAAAAACATAGAAGTTGTGTGAACGAATGGCATGTAGTAGCCAGCGAGTTACAGAACCTGTGACGGGCCAGTCGTGGAAAAGGGTTTCGTCAATCATGGACAGTGCCAAAGCCGTGTGAGGAGCGAGGGGGCTTCGAAGCCAGGTGAAGTCGTGACTGCGTCATCATTGGGAGGTCGTCGTACGGAGCCAATGTGGGCAAGTAATTAGTTAATCGTTACACGGCGTGGTATAAGCTCGTAGAAGCACCGAGTGAAAAGTGGTTTGGGGACTTTGTAGTGCTGAGATGAAGATCAAGTGGCGAGAGCGGGACGTGATCTGTCCGAATCGGGGGAAGGGATGAGTAACGGGGTAGCGGTTGGATTTCATGGCCGGGCGTAACGGCGGTGGTAACGGCGTTGATATATGCCAAATGCGAGCTGGCCAGCGATTACGATTCACTTGACCTTTTCATCCAGCACAATTCTTGCTTCTCTCAGATTGGGACTATCGTACTTTTGGGCCCGTCGGTCAAAGGAGTAATATCAGCAGCTAAAAGGTCCTTCCCCACACGGTCGATGCGCCAGTGGCATCCCGAGTTCTGCTTGTAAGTGTCTTGTAGCCCGGTAGAATGACTATGGGATTTGCTAGAATATATGTCAAGTCTCTTCAGCCGTGGCGAGGCCACGTTTGTGAATGTTTTGATGGCCCAAGCACGATCGGGTGATAGTGACTGTTCCCATGACGGTAGCGAGATTTCTAAACGTGTGATGCTTTGGTACCGCCTCAAGTCTCCAGCGATTTCGGACGAAGAAGACAGGTTGTTGGTTGATAGGTCCACAGATAGATTTTGTACACGCGGGCATCTTTCCGAAATGTGCCTGAGAGCATCTGCGCTAAGTGTAGATCTTTGCATCGCATTCGAAGGATTGAGACATTTTGACTCGTGCATAATGAGGGCTTGTAAAGTCGCACCTTGAGCGCTGACGGCTTGTAGGCTTGGTCTGTTGACTCCCAAGTTGGCGAAGGTAAGCTCTAGCAGGCCGGTGTGCAACATGAGGAAACGTTCGAGCTTTTCCTTGCCAAAGTATCCGGCATTCTGGGATTGGAGAGTGCCTCCGCGGATTCGTAAAACTTTGAGATAGTAAATTTCGTAGGTACATAGCATAGAGTTAAAGAGGAACCCAAGGTTTGCGCAGTTCAGGAGCTCTAAGGTCTCAAGCTTGGAGAAGTCGATGTGTTGCTGCAGAGCCGTGCAGTCAGGAGAAAAGTCGTAGGCTTTTAGAATGATTTCCATGGACATCGGGGTTTCAGTGGCAACAATGTTCTCTTTGGGTCTCGTACGGTTTGCTACCAGTCCAAATTGTCCAGAGCCTTCGAAGCTCAAATCCATGGACTGGATTTGGAACGATTTGGGTCCAAGGATTGCGAGGTCTGATTTTCCGAGGCACGCAGTTTCTCCAAGTCCTCTTTCCATATTCGTGGATGGAAACTCCAGGGAATCATCAGTTGTCGAGCTTGAAATAAGTGATGAGGCGGGATTGCTCCGCGAAAGAAGGTAGGTAGCAATTTCCATTACGTTATGATGGTTGTCGATAGCGCTGGGGAGTTCATCTTCGTCAACATCAAGCATCTTCCATCTAGAGCAAGACTTAGCACACTTGTCCTAGCTCGAGAATCTAAGCACAGCAGGGTTACCGGAGACGTCGAACATTGGAGAGTAATGGTAGAAGGTGGGCAAAAGCTCTTGTATTGAGATTCCCGCCGCTGGTTACTGATGAATCGGTTATAGGCCGCCTCGAGCCCCATATCAGAGTAACATCTCGGACAAGACGTCTATAGCTAGGCTGAAACATGGAAAGGACATCGATGATATTTTCCATAGGGCGATTGTCTTTGCTGGAAAGGTCGAAGACGACAGAACGATACAGCCATGGTGTTGCTGCTATGTTTGCTTGTTTTGAGACTAGACAAAGCGCAGCAACATCGTGCTTTCCACCGTTGTAATATACCTATGACGATTTTTGTCAGTGGAAGATCGATCAGCCAATGTAGATCACCCAGAAGTGCACTTTCCTCTTCACATATCGTATAAAGTAGGTCAAAATTGATTGTGAAAGGCATCGCAGTCTCGATTTTGCAGTCTGTACCCATATGACAGTGTCAGACAAAGCTTGGACAAGCACATGTCACAATAGCAAGACTCAGAGGCTAGAGCGATATGCTGAGGGAGAATCTTAAGTTTCAAGATTGGCTTCCTCGGCGAATGGGAGTCTACTTCTTTCACAGCCCTGTATAAGTATTTGAGATGCGCAGTCTTTAGAGATAACAGCCTTCATGGCTCACGCCATTATTGGGATCTTCCAGTGAATCATCGATGCGGACAAGGATGGCACTGCATATTGCCTGATACCAGAGTCCTTGACCAGTATTGCGATAGTGGAAGTGCCATGGTCCTTCGCGTTTCTAGCATCATTGTCGATCTACTGAGTCAGATAGTTGAGAAGAGAATTATTTGTCAAGTAGATCATTAAGCGCGATTCGTAGATGCGAGTAAGGCCACAGCTGATGGCTGATAGTAGGTAGGCGGCAAGTCCTAGGGTTCACTCCGTTGAACTTTGGTACTACCCAAGACATGCACCTACCCGTTCTATACCAGACGCAGAGCCAATGACCTTACCGACATGCTCCGTCAGAGTTAATGTTCACACCGTGGGAATGAAGGCATCCGGAAGGTAAGCTGCACCAAGAGTTTCATATATGTGGACTGGTATATGATGCAAGCAACCAGCTTCACAGGCTTGAGTACGATAAGTCTTAAGAGACACCTAATCGTGTAAAGAAACACCTCAATTCCAAATCTTTTGAGACGCGTAATGCAAGACTTCAATTCAGGATCTATGTTCGAGGATCGGCTCATATTTCCTCGGATTCTGCCTGTACGCCTTGTCATTCGAAACATAGTTCGGGGATGACGAGCTCGTTCGAACGATTAATATTATTATTTCATACGGACATTTGCATACTGTTTCTCAAATTTTCCAAGCAGGAGGCCTGATAGGTAAGACACAGTCACACAGAGCTGACTTGGTGGGTACTTACCTTACGTAGCAGTACTGTGGTACAATTCTCTACGACGTTACACAAGCAAGGATGGCGATCGACATCAGCACAGGGATTGATTTGTATTAGAGTACGGAGATTGTACGGAGATATAATGAACTCTGCCGAAGGCGGTGAGGCTAGAATATCCCAGCCAATTAAGACTTGGAAGAAAACTCGCATCTTTGCTTACAATGGCTCAGCGGAAGTGACCGATTGCCTTACCCAGCACATGCTGACAAAACCCTTTGCATGGGCCATGGCGCCTCATCCTTTCTGAGCCAACCAGTCAAAACGATGCAAATCATTTTTATCTTAGAGCTGAGAGTTCGAAAGCATGAAACCCATCGGAGAAGACACGCTGTTGGGCAGAACTGTGTACAGTTCCTGGGATGACCCTTTGCCAAGTACCGCGCGGTCAAGTGGTAAGAAGCATCAACCTAGTCCTAGACCACAAGCAGTTAAGCCATGATACTCGCCATCAGATAGGCAATAGGACCCGCAGCCCCGTGTAAGCCGTCAGCCTGCAACAAACATGCAGCTTCAACATGTGATTGACATGCGAGGTAGACAGCATATCCCCGGGGGAAATAAGGCAAGAGAATATCGATCTAAAACTTGCATCTTCCTGGAATGGGCAAATAAATCCATCACATTTACTCACAAAACGTTGGGATTCTGATAGTGGACCTACTCTGCTTGCTTGAGCTATGTGCTGTATGCTGAGAGTCATTAGAGTAGGCTTCGTCCGCCCGACAAAATTATAAAACAAACACCCAAGTTGGTAAAGAGCGGCTGAATCACCACAGGAAAGAAGGAATGGAGCGCCTGAATACATGTATCGTTAATGTGGAGATGCGGCGGCATGGCTGTGTGATTGTTTGAAGAAGTGAGTTGTCGAAACGGCCTACGCTTGGCTGTGCTAGAATGTGCTAGAATGACGTTTGTGCTTCCGACGATTTGGAATGATTGCGGCTGTTTACGTCTCTTGGTATCACCGGGGTAGTCCCAAAGGGCTCAGTAGAGTATTGATACAGTCGTATCCGTTGATGGCTTGCGGCGCAACGATCTCCGTTATGACTGGTCTAGAGCCACCGCTTGAACCTGATAATTGGGTATTTTGTTACTGCAGACTACGCCGATCTCTAGGATCTAGGAACCTTAAAGAGGTCTCTTTATAAGCTCATCTAGGATTGGGAAAGTCAGAGTTGTTCAGGTATTCGCGGGATTTGAAGCCCTTTCGTCCATCACATCAAGCCAGACAACAATGGCGTCTGGAACTAAACTTTACTACATCAGCGCCGCAGTTGGCATCATCGATACGGCTGCTGTGTTATTGCGCTTTTCAGCGCGAAGGAAGAGCAAAGCAAACTTTGGGATCGACGACTTGTTTATTGCCGGCAGTCTTCTACCTCTGTATGGCATGATAGTCTCGAGTGTATTGCGTACGTAAATTTTTACCTGAGGCCCCTCGCTGCTTCACTGACTTCATATTCTTGCCGACAGTCATAGTCAAAGGAGGACTCGGAAGGCCTATGGCAACACTTACTCCCACAGAGATCTCTACCTTCCTTAAGGTAAGTCCTGTTCCGTCCTGCCAGCTGTGTTGAGTACATAATCAACTCAACTACGCAACAGATTCTCATGGCTACCATGACTACTTACTCCCTTACGATAACATGCGTAAAGATCTCGATACTTTTACTCTATCGCCGAATCTTCACCACGGCTCCCTTTAAGACAGTGTCGCTCATCGTTGGTATTGCGTGCGTGTTCTGGTTTGTCATTGAGGTCTTCATGAATATCTTTCAGTGTCGCCCCTTCGCAGCGGCTTTTGATCCAACGCTTCTTTTCACGGACCATTGCATTGATCTGCAATCATTCTATTCTAGCGTTACGATTGCGAATCTAGGCCTTGATGTTGTGGTCTTGTATTTGCCTTTATATATGGTGTGGAAATTGAAGTTTCCCACTAAACAGAAGCTGATGCTGTCGGGTATCTTTCTTCTCGGTGGCCTGTAAGTCATAACAACCCCGTAAACTGATATTTTCTGAAAGCTACAGTTCTTGTGTGGCTGGAATTATGCGCGTTGTCTCGATGGGCATTCTCAGACAGGAGGACCTAACTGGTAATGCTTTTCCTTTCTACTCTCTCATCATGCTCACAAAGCTCTAGAATCCTTGGTCAACGAATACGCTTGGAGCCAGATCCAGCCAGCTACCGCTATCCTCTGTGCGTGCGTTGTGACCTACCGACCTCTCTTTGTCAATCTGAATCTCAACCATAAGTTTTTGAAACTATCAAGCAGTTTGAGTCGCAGTAGGCGCGGCGGACCAAAGCATCATGACTGGACAGACATGGAGAATGCTCGGAACGTGCCGATGCAGTGGCCGGTGGCTCAAGATTTCCATGGCGACGAGTTAACCAGCCGGGGCAGCGACGACGAGCTACCTATCTTTGGCCGCTGCGAGCCTATCAATCTGAAACCCTTCGAGCTACCAGCAGCCAGCACGGCAGTAACAGACTCAGTCGATGTTCGGCCACTACCCGTGAAGCCGAAATGATCCATCTATAGGGGAAGGACATTGATTGAGAATGCGCCTGGGAAGTCAGGATCGTTGAATGGTAGTAAATATTAGAGGGTTGGAAGGTTACGATTGGTTTGATTGGAGGGCATCCTGCAGGGCAGTGCGTTCCCTTTTCGCATGCTTTCTTCTACTTTCCTAAGCTACGGGTTGACAGTTCCTCGATTCGTTCTCGGCGCCTACTTCGTACCTATAGGTACATCACGTATTACAATTCTTCAACTTGACTTTTGGGAACCCGATCTACTGGCCTTCAACAACACATCAGGTGAATACTTATTGAATGTGCCTAAGATACCAGGTCTCCACACCCAACGAACGATCTAGAACCTCGAGCCTCGCGCCCAGACTATCCTATCGACATGACAGCATCGATGGACCGGCGCGCTCGCCATACATCATAGCTACCGACTAGTCTTCCCACAGGACGATAATGATAAAAACAAACTCCATTCCTTTGATCGCTCGAATATCGACGCCAATGAAGGACTCTGGCGAATGGCAGGTAACTATGTTCCCGTCCCACGCCCAAGCTTCCAGTAGTGCTTCGATAGGAACGATGTCTCAACGCCCAAAATTCCATCGTCATCTGGTCAATAGCCTCCTTCGAGCGTTGTGCGAGGAACAGACCAAGCGTTTTCTAGGATTCCCTGTCATCATGCTTTGGTCCTCTGGTGCTCTCAAGAAAGAACGGACACGGTACATGCCGACGATCGATAAGATTAGATGTTGCCTTATTGGTTACAGGCTGACTCAGAACTTTAATTGGCCGTACCACTGTGGCGCACTCTGAAGCACGCTAATCCCGTGCTGCCCGTCCCGCCAAGGCGCCAGCAGTCAAAACTCGCTTACAATTGCGGAGGGTGGAAAGGCGTCAAAGAGGAATTGGTCTGTGCCGCTGTGCGATATTCCACAAAAGCACTCGAGAATAGAGTACGGACAAACTAACGCGTTCAGCTAGATGTGCTACTAAGGAAAGAAGAGCGAATCAACACGCTTGTGTTACGCGAACCCTCATATGCCCTGCAATTGCTGATATGATCGACCTCGTGGCAGCCCGCCATACCGTCCAGCAGTTACTTAGTTACCTTGACCCCGGATTTCTACTGCAGAACGATACCTCACATGCAGGTACCGACGCATCAACGACGCCAGAACATGCAGGTACAGCGCTCCACGTGCCATATAAAGTAGTTCAATAATACGAAATTGCGAACATCCGCCATTGTTGGGGTCCGAAAGCTGTGATTGGCATTTTCCAGAGGCGCGCAACTGACAAGTGACTTCTCGTCACCGGGGCATTGAGCTAACTGGCCCTGGAAGTAATGCCGATCGTGAACTTTGTGGTCCTGATAATCAGCTGCAGCATACCACAGTAAAAGAAAGAGATTAAATGAAGCGTCTCGCTCGCGTTCTCTCCTTCCACTTCAACCGATTGCCTGTCCATCTGGACTTTTATATTGCCCCGCTCTCCGTTCAGAGAACTCTATCCAAGATGTATTCTTCCACACTTCTCCTTTCTTTACTTACTGCAGGCTCTACACTTGTGTCAGCCTTCCCTGCCAATTCCGAGGCGGCCACTTCTCTCGATATCCTGACTGGCCGCGCAATCGGCTCATCATGCTCAACTCCTGTATTTCGTTCCTGTCCGCTGCATTTTCAACGCTAGTATTGACCTCAAAACGCAGTACGGATCTGGGACCTGCAAGTCAACCTCTAGCTGCACCACGAATGGCTTCAACTTGGCTGGCTACTGCCCCAACGACCCAACTAGCGTGGAGTGCTGTGTTGAAAAGACATGCAGCACATCTACCGGCTCTGGTGTCTGCATGAATACGGCGGATACATGCGGCGGTCATTTTGTTTCTGGCGCTTGCCCCGGCCCAAGCACCGTGCAGGTAAGGCTCTTTGAACCTACTTTGGTGGTGAATTCACACGTGACGTCCGAATAGTGCTGCGCCGCGGCAAAATGCTCCACATCCTCGGGCTCAGGTACTTGTCAAAACACTGGTACAGCATGCGGCGGCAAGTACATCGCCGGGTCTTGCCCAGGCCCTAGCAGTATCCAGGTAATTCGGTCTCCTCCTTCTAGAGACTCATGTCCATAACGATCCTAGTGCTGTGTCCCGCAAACCACGACGACAAAATGTTCCACAGCTGATGGCGCTGGTGTCTGTCAAAACACTGCCACTGCATGCAATGGGGGTCACTATGTTGCCGGTGCTTGTCCAGGCCCAAGCAATATCGAGGTAGCCTTGTGCCCCATCAAGCCGACTCATCTGCCACTTTTCAAACCTTGAGCGCTTTGAGCTTCTTCACGTTCCCATACTAACGAACTACGTAGTGTTGCGTAGCAGGATCCCCACCGCCGCCGCCACCGCCTCCACCGCCACCGCCATCAGGTGAGCTCAAGGGTTGTGACATTTCGTCTGCGCCGTCAAGCAGTTTCTACAGCTGCGCCAAATCAGGTGGTCTCCAAAAGATTGTGGCCCGTGGCTACTCGCAGTCTTGTGGCTCGGTAAGTCTGAAACTCCTCCATGGCCACCAGAACATGCTCATCTGACTTCTTCTCAAGGGAGGTGCGGTTGACAACACCATGGTAACCGTCTACAAAGCCGCCAAAGCCGCCGGCATCCCCAGCTTCGACGCCTACATGTACCCCTGTAAGCCCTCCCCACCCTAACTTCCCTTACCCACTCTCAATCTCCCTAACCCCGTAATAGGCACCGGCAGCTCCAACGGGGTCGCCTGCAAGCCCATCCAAACCCAGCTCAACGAATTCCTTGCCGCCATCGACTCCAACGCCATCTCCGTCAACTACCTCTGGTTCGTTCGATATCGAGCCCACCAGCACCGCGGGCGGCGACCCGTGTAACTCGTGGCAGCTGGGCGCGGCCGGTAACGAGGCGCTCGCGAAGCAGTGGGTTGCGGCGCTGAAGGCAAGCGGCAGGAAGTGGGGGATTTATGCTAATGCGTGGGTTGCCTCTTCTCTTGAGTCTTTTGGTTCCTTGAAGGGGTTTGAGCACGGTGATACTGATGTGAGAATCACCTATAGCGGACAATGGACGTCAATGTTTGCCAGCATGTCCACCGACATCGGCTCCGATCTGCCACTCTGGGCCGTCCAGGATGATTTCAAACCCGGGGTGGCAACTACTACGAGGTTCATGGGGGGGTGGACCAAGGCGTTTGCAAAGCAGTACAATTTGGGTGAGTTTGTGTCCGAGATCGTTGGTTGGTTGGGGGTTGGTGAGAATATGGGTGAATGAGAAGCTAACGTGTTTGGGGGGGAGTAGGTACGACGCTGTGCGGGGCTTCGGTTGACTTGGATTCCTTCAGTGCGTAAGAGGGTCCGGCGAGAACCGAGGGCGGGCGGTTGATGGAGTGTGGGAATTAGGTTGGCGGTGCATAAACCTGATCGGGGGTGAGATGTGGATGCTTCCGAGTGCTACCGCAACATAATGGCGGAATGTATGTAGTGGCTACCTATGTATACTAAAATATTATTGGAAACCAGGACAGATGAATCTCGAGGAAATTGTCCATTCTCCACAAATCCGGAGATTTTAGACAAAAGCAGCCCTTTCATCAAGCACGCATCCCCTCTCCCCACCACCAACACTGCCCCCATAACAACTGGCTCACCCTCATCTATCTCCCACGCGCATCCATCGAGTGAGTTTTTCTTGAAAGCTGAAGGTGCAATTGAACCAGAAGTGTCTAAACCTGTAGGCGAGACGCCATCAGGTTTTGGTGGGTTAGAACGTGATGATTGATGCTTTGATTTTTAAACCATTAAGTGTGAAGGATGAGTGGAGGGAGGGATGAGGTAAGGTGGAGGAGGTTCGATGATGTACCAAGCAATTTTATCCCCAATCCAAGAAACTGCAGCGGGGAACAGGAAGAAAAAGGTTGCGAGTGTTGTTGGCATACGGGAGGAGTCCCACGAAGCTGCTTTTCCCCGAGCAACCGCCGTGCACGAGGACATCCGCCGTCCACGGAGCCGCCGTCCTCGAGAAGCCGCCGGCCACGAAGACTGGGCTCCACTGATCACGTCGCGCAACGACTTAAGTTGATTTGAGTGCAGTGATGGGTTAAAGTTCTTCCAAGGAAAATCTTTATGGGTTGAGTGACCCACTGAGTGGGTTGAAATTGAGTTGGGTAATGGGTTGGGTTTTTAACCGAGGGAACCCGTTTGGCAAATATATATACTAATAAAAGTTAGTGTAAGAGATGGGGTAAATGGGTGGCGGGGGGCAAAAGGATAGGGGTGATTCGAAGCGTGAAGCGAATTTCCCTACCTACAGTACTACCAGAATGACTATCATAACTCCCTATCAGCCTTTCTACCCATCCTTTCTACCTACCGCCCTATCCACCTTTCTCTATGCGTCAAAACACGCGTCAGTCAGGTTCGTAACACGCGTCGAGCAGTGATCAAATAAGTGCTTCTAAAAGTGCTTCAAAAGCAAACATTAACCATGATTCACTTGCCCATCAAATTTAGTTCATGTGTGCTAGCAAGCAGTTTCAGCTTTTTGATTGATCAATTAGAATTAACTCTCTATCAAAAATCTCACATAGAGTAGCTTTCTACATGACTTTCTATCTTCGTCACCCAGTCCAGAACCTAATCCGTTGCGCGGCGTACACTAATCAATATCATATCACTACGCGGACTCGTTAGTGTGACGCAAAGATAAGCGTCAGACGCGAGTGGGACCCTACAGGGCTGGTAGAGGAAGGGCTCGGAATGAGTGAAAATGGAATCGGGGCATCAATTGAGGCTATGGCAGCTGAAGCCGAAGCGAGCTATAATGCACGTGAAATAGGTGATCATGGCCAGAAGAGCTGCTGCTTGGTTATGGTATCGAAGGTCTTGCAGGTCGCTGGGAACGTCGTTAGCAGGAGTCGCTAGCAGGAGTCGCTAGGGCAGGCAGAGGAAGTCGCTTATTCGCTGAGGTCGCTAGAACTCGAAGATGTCGCTAGCATAAGTCGCTAGGGTAGGAATAGCCGTGCGTTCATCGCTAAGACTCGAAGAAATCGCGTACTGCGTTAAAGGATGCCGCCAAAGGGGCAAGGTAGACTACCTAGTCGTGATGTCAAAAATTAATGTCAACACAGCAATCGCGCATCGCAGCAGCGACTCTGTATTTTCATATTTGACTGGTATGAGAACATCGTGGGATGGAAAGCAAAATTCATCAACCAGCCTACGTGGTTACGAATTCGAACTTTCTCATCTCGGCACAATGCAGGGGGCGGATCTCTAACGCGGGATTCTCGACCTTTGGCTACCGTGAAACATTGACTGTTTTGGGCGACTTCAAAAAGATATGACGCTATAGTGCTGAGATGTAGGTCAAAGCTTCTCGTGTTCTATAGAGTAATTTTTCTTGTCGGTTTCAAAGCTGTACTTTAGTACGGACCCTACACCTCGCTTAGTGGAAAATATTTCCTGAGCCGCACTCGAAACATTCCGCTATTTACCATGTTCATGTTCCAAGTTCCGATGGTGGGGCGGCACAGCACGGGCAGTTCGTTATTTTCACTTTGCTAATGTTGGTGTGATTTGGTTGGTAATCTCCGCATCCATCCGGCGCTAGTGGATTCAGGGGATTCAGGGTATTTGACCTTCCTCCCACCTTTTCCTTCCTCCGGAGTTCCTACCTAGATAGCTTCAACCCCATATACTAAATGCCCCATATGACCTCGTTTTCCAACAGCTAAAGCGTTATCAGGTGTCGGGTTTGAGAATTGCATGCTTCTGGCTTCAGTGGTTATTCGATGACCTGCTTTTCGTATATTCATTATAATTACCATTTGCGAAGTTTCCCTAAAGTCCCGCCAAAGGTTTATCTTACGTTCGTTTGCCAAAAAGGGCCTTGTTCTTCGTTATGCTTGCATCTGATCTTTCCGTATCTGTATTCCTGTCTTTCTCATGTAACATGAGTAGCTCTGGTGGTGTACTTGTGCGAGAGAGTCGAAACTTGCAGGGCACGTGACTAGCATACCTGGACCGTAAGAGGGTGGCCTAGAAGGTCGAAGCAATGTTACGGGTATCTTCGATGAAGCTGGTTCATACGTCAACACTCGGGAGCTATCTACTGCCTTTCATACTATGATCTACAGATGCGACCCGCTGCTTGGCTTCACGCTTCCAATCCAACGAGCCATCATCTTGCGCGAGACCCGTTCATTAGGCAATAGAGCTGTTCACTTCCACTCCTGCCATAGCTGCATACGTCCGTCATGCCCCCCACGCAGAAATGCTACACGGGAGCCTCCGTCCACAAGGGGTACAACTACAATGGGCGGGTCAATCGCGTTTCGAGCTAACCAAAACCGAAGCGAGGGTTTTCCATATAAGTCCTCTCAACCACATCATTTCACCTCACGCTCTCTGGCAAAGAAACAACCCTCGTCCTCCTCTCTCATCCCAACACGATCATTCCCAAAAAACCACCACGGAACCAACTACAAACCCCTTGAACCCCCAAACCTCTAATCCAACACCACCACCACCACCACCACACAAACAAAAACAATGCACCCCACCCACCTCCTCCTCCCCCTCATCCTCCTCCAGCCCCTCGCCCTCGCCATCCCCCTCCCCGCGCCCCAATCCTTCAACCCCGCCCAAATCACCGGCCTCCTCTCCAGCATCTTCGGCAGCATCGGCCCCATCATAAGCTCCGCCGGGGGCATTGCAAAATCCGTTGGTGTCGGCAACGGTGGCACCGGCAATGGTGCTAGCGCGAATACGCAGACGGGTGGGGGCGGGCAGGGGGGCGCGGGGTTGGCTGGTGGGTTGGGGGGCTTGGTTCCTGGGGTGGGTTAAGGGGGACGATGGAGGATTGGGAATGGAAAGGGGAAACAGGAGCGGAAGGGGTGGGGGAGTAAGGTATTGAGGCACTCCTGGTAGTGTTGTGGGGTGCAAGGATTATGATGAGGATGAAAACTGAACCCGGTAGTAATATATCTTCAGTTCCTTGGGTTTCAAAGTGTATATCTATCCAGACACATCCATCACATCTACCTTTGATCCATCATATCCAACCCCCAACCTAGCACCACCCCGGCTCATCTAGATCTCCCTCTAGCCCCATCGAAGCCCCCCCTCCCCCCCCAGTCCACCACCATGGAAACCACGGAATCACCTCTATTGTAGACTCGTCTTCAGCTCCACTAAGAAATCCTCCAGTGCCTTCCTCCCTCCATCCCACCACGATCAAGAACGCCGCAACTGAAGCATTCTGTCACCTTGGTGTCGCATGTGCCCCATGCCGAACTCCCTGCCTTCACGCACCAGGCCTTAATTTCATTCTCACTACGACGGGCTCTTTCTGGATGATAACGTAAGTCTTGAGCTTAGTCCAATCTAACGGCGGGCCTTCGGACTGGACATCAAAAGCCCAGAGAAATCTCGCCATGAAAATGCGCATTTCCGCCCACGCTAGGTGACGACCCATGCAATTGGCCCAGCCAATGCTGAATGGATAGCTGGCTTCGAGTTGATCGTTGACGTGGTCTGATGGTCGACCTTGGTTGATAGGTAGCCAGCGCTCGGGAATGAAGGCGTTAGGGCGGTGGAAGTAGCGCGGGCTGCGGCTTACAATCCAGGGACGGACGGAGATTGTGGTCTATGAGTGATGTCAGTGAGCATTAGCGATATTCCACCTCGCTGTGGTCACGGTTCTGACAGTGGTGTCAGGTCCTGTCATGTCATGACTTACAAACTCTGGAACAAAAACATTGCAAACTGTATCCCCGCCCTTCCCTACAACACGGGGGAGGCCTCCTGGGACAGGATTGCAAAGCCGTAATCCTTCATTTATAGTAGCGTTGAGATAGGGAAGGTCTTTGGTCGCAGCGATTACAATGTCGTCCTCTTTGTTAAATCTGGCACGAATCTCGGCTGTGACCTTCCGAAGAGGCTCTGGGTTCTGTATCAGATAAGTCATCAGTCCGGCTAGCGTGGTTGCGGTCGTCTCCGAGCCGGCCACCATGAGAATTGCAGCGTTGGACTGGATCTCCTCAACACTCATGTTTCTGTAATCCTGATTGTCTTTCATGATTGGAGTTATGAAATCCGGACGATCCGTCTCCATATTAAGGCGCCTATTGATTCGCTTGTTCGCAAACTCTGTGTGTCGTTTTTGCATTTCGATGATGCTTTTGGGAAGCAGTGCAAAGAATAAGTATTCAACTGATGGATAGAAACGGGTGGCTGCTGCAAAGACCATCCCTTTCAAGAAGTTGTGGAGCGTTTTGACCCAATCGTGATATTGACTATCTTGCAGGCAGTTGAAAGACTCTCCGAATCCAAGATCACCGATTATGTCGATGGTGAAGAAGTTCAGCCAGTCGAGCATGTTGATTACCACACCACTCTCCTCTGCGTCACTAGTTGTGGCCATGGCCCGGAATCTGGTCATTACCAGATGCATGTAAGACTCAATGACCGGCTCTTGGCCTTGTAAGGCTCTCTCGGTGAATGAGTTGGTCAGCATTTTGCGCATGCGAGAATGATCAGGAGGATTCGTTGCGGTGACGATGTTCTGGGGCATTCCTTGGGGAGCTACACAATGGTATCTTAGATCTGAGTCCACAAATTGGTTCTATGAACCAACTTAGCTACCTTTGTACCATGTTTCGCTCTTGGTGAAATTATTGTGGCCCTGACGGTGCACGTAGATCTCCTGCCAAGCATCTTTGGTTGCAAAGGAGAGTTCATCCGGTGCTATTCGAACGATGTCGCCGTACTGCTCATGGATACTCGTCATGTCGTCGAGCAGTCCCCCTCCGAGGAGGGACACCACGTATGGTAAACGACTCATGGTCCATGTTTTGGGGCCAGGGAATTTGGAGAGTGGGTGAAAGTAAAGATTGCGAATGCTCGTGTACAATGGGTACTGCATCCACAAACACTTAGCAACATTCATCTTCCATGGAATTTTAATTGAGCCGGGCTCACTAGACACGTACTGCAAACAATATAACCGCCGCAGTGAAAAAAAGACGCGCAGTAAGACCTATGGTCCCCTCGCTGCCTTGCAGGCCCATGGACGTGGTTGTATTCAGCGACATAACTTTGTAGTTGGGCACTTGCACAGCTAGCAGGTCGGATAGCACATAGAATGGACTGAGAATGGTGATGAAGTGTAAATCTGATGATTGCGTAAAGGTGTGTACATTCTAAGTAGGAAACTATCTAGGTTTTCTGCCGCAATTGACGCAAGCCCCAACCAGGCTAGCGGGCAGTGTAATGACAATGCAACAATGTTCCTACTTTCGGATTGGTTTTTGTAAGCGGCCTAATTTTAGACCGAGTCCCGAAAGTAAATAAACAAACAACTATCCGTACCCCGCACTTTCGCTCATTAAGCGAAGAATGAGCGAAAGTGCGGGGTACGGATACTATTAATTCTACCTCATTACACATTTTTTTATCATGTCTTATAAGTAGAGATTTACAAAGAAAACAGCTAAAACGAAAGTCTCATCAGCAAATTTCTTCAACAATTAAGTCTGCAGCAATGATTCTGAGCAAAATCTTGAAAAATTCTTTACTTTCTATAGAAAAATCTTTGAATCTCAAGTTGCATCAAGTTACATACTATATACTATCAAATAGTTAGTTTAAATATTGAAGTTTCTCAGCTTGATTTCAAGGTTTCATGATTGCATGCATGTGGGGGGGATGGTTTTGCTGGGGTTAAAGCCGCAGGCATCGGGTTGGGGGCAATGAGAAGTATAGGGTGGTGTCCGTGTGAGCATAGGCGTAGAGGCCGGTGCAAAGGCATTCAGGTCTGTCGGAAACGGCTACATTTTCACCCCGATTCAGTCTAAGTGAATAAACCCTAGTTCTATTTAGGTAGCCACTACAGAAACACCACCTAACACTGCTAGCACACCATCCCCCTGCACTAAGCCTAATAGGGTAATTTCCAGAATTCACCGCGTTTGTTGTTTACATCCCCGCCGCCGTCGCCATCCTCCTTCTTCTTCACCACCCACCTTCTGCATTTGCGTTCACCTCAAGGCTGCCATGTGCGCATAAGATACAGGAGCGACTGTACGATAGAGTCGGCGACGGAGTGTTGAAGCTGGAGGATATACATCGTCACTGGCTGTGCACAAAGCCGCCTCGGGCGGCGGTAGTGAGGTGGACGAGGGGGACACTGCAGAGGGTCAAATTGGCGATGTTCCGGCCTTCTACATGAGCAGTTTTCAGATGTAATTTAGAGAAATAAAAGTCGATTCTGAGCATGCAAAAGACATGTTTCAGGTTTGAATTTGCATTGGGAGACCGGCGAGAAAATACATTGAATTTGGTGGCAGACAGGCGCAAAACTATGTATATCCCATGGCCTTTCTTTGATGTTGTTTGTTTACGGGGTCACTGGACCCTGGAAAATACCCTATTAGGCTTAGTGCAGGGTTATACCTCAGTTAATTGTCAATGTACGTATTCTGGCCATCTACGATTATATTTGATGATGCTCTTGAAAATTTCTGCGATTCTGCTACCAAACCTGGCGGGGTGCCTCTCTACAATCTCCAAGCGATGAGGCATTGCTGGAGCGAGGAATATGCAAAACTACTTTGTCTCTTCGAGCATTCGAGGCGAACGATACGCCCAGGTCCTGTTCTTGAATGCCAAAAGGTGCATTCTTAGGCTTCACCTGAATTTCTGTTTTGCATGTTCTTGGGCATCTTTCGAAACAAATTTTCTTTGACTCCATCTATCCATCTTGTCGCAAGCCGCATCCCAATCAGTGGTCCATTCCGGATAGAACGGTGCATAGCCCAGGAGGCCTCCAATCCATCTACCAACAACGACTCCGAGATAGTAGCCTAAAAAGGCCCTGAACGGTACCCATCTTGACAGCGAGAGGTACGTACTCGAGGCATCGAACATCTAAAAAGAACAGGTCTAATGCGTTAGCTTCGTGAGCTGCGACAAATAGGGTTAGACGTTGAATTAGAAGTTACCAATGTCTGCATACCGAGAGCACCTGTATAACGTCCAGCTTTTGTCCCCGCTGAAAGACATCTTCCTGGTATCCATACCAATTCTCAAAGAATCCCAGATCCATTGCTAGCCCTCCTTTCCCATCGCCGCCAGACATCTGAAACGTTACCTGATCAAGCCCTATGCCTGGTGTGTTGTACATGACATGATGTGTCCCAGGTCTAATCACCACTTCTCCGTCCTCTGGCGTGCAGTGTCGTGGGATATCATCGAAGTCAATTGTCAGCGCTCCTTTCAAGACTTTAATGGATTCCCACTGCGAAGTGTGAAAGTGTGGGGGAAGCTTCCGGCCCGTCTCGGTCAGTTGCTTGTAGATGCCAAGGTCAGGGCGCATGGTGACTTCAAAGAGAAATTCGCGGCCGGGCGGACATGGCAAGACATCGACAACAACGGCACCGTCGAATCTGCGATCCGGTTAGTCAGCGTCATACAGGTGGCCATGAAGAGCAAATTGCGTACTTGCTGATCGGGTTTTGTCCTGCTGTGAAGGTCTGGGGCTTTGCTGGCGCCATTGGGAGCAAGCCCTAGCAGTGGGCAACGAACATGGTGCTGATGACGGGCCAGCACAGGATTTATTATTCTTCTCAGCCGCGGGAAGGGCTGTACGCCGGGATCGTTGAGAACATGGATTGTGACCGAGGTGCTCGTGTCACTTGATTACCTTGGCCACTACCGTACGGAGTAGTGATCAGCTTGATCATGATGTGTCTTAGCATGGATTCCCTTGAATACTTAACGATGGGTCTCCCCCACACTTGGAGCAGCGTGCGAGACTGACGCCTAAAGTCTTGATTTGCGCTAGTACTCAATGCCACATACAGTAGAGCTCGGGGTCAGCCCCATGAAATTGCCCCTAGAAGCTCACCATACTGTCGATAGCCCCGGAAAGCCCTTAAAGGCACCCTCAAATAGTCCTACAGTACATATGTAGAGCCAGTATGGTAAGCGCTGAAGCTCTGGGTCACTTTCAGGGGCTGCCTGACCTAGAACTAGGCCGCTATATGTACAGCTTTCATATACATACCGCTCATTTAGGAATTTGCAGTATCGGAACTCTAACAGCTGCGAGAATGGCTTAGGGAATTGATGCAGAAGCACGCTTATATATAGGGCACTCAGGGCGAATGTAGATGTTCCAAATACAATGGCTCCCCATCGCCAAAGCGGAGTCCCCATCGCAGATCCTCCTCCGAATAGAGATCCTCGATGGGCCAATCGTGATAGGGATAGTCTTATAAGACGGATAGTCATGGAAGAACTAGCTCGTCAACCTAGCATTGCAAGTCCATTGCCTCGACGAGCAAAACCGAGGCATGTAAGACCTACTCCAAGATCCAAGCCAATATCACCACCACCAACAACCCCCCGGTTCCCCGTTCGCCCCAACTACTTTCCATCCCGCCCACAATTTGAAGTTCGTGCGATTCTCTCTGAGTGCCACGGATCTCATGGCTAACCCTACCCCAGGACCCTCTCTGATAAAAAGCTGAAGACCGATTACCTCATGTATGAAGTCATAAATACAAGCTCTGGTGACCGAGAAGTTCACAACAGAGGTCGCTCCATCAGCTCTGCCTCAATCACACTCTCCGCACCCTCGCTTACAGGCCAGATATTGGTAATTCTGAAACCGGCCGACTCCAACAAGTTATGCCACTGCGTTCTCGTTCGTTCCATGCCGGTCAACTGCGTCATCATCGCTATATCCATACCAGCAACAAAGAAAGGTGCCTTGGTCTCTGGCACTACCATGTCGACAATCAAAATTTTGGAGTAACCTTTCTCCATCGCTGACGCCTGGTTGATGAGGAGTCTTCTACAATGCTCATCGTCCCAATCGTGAAGGATGCAACGGAGGAAATAGGCTCGCGCGCCTGTTGTTCATCAGCTGAATGATACAAACGAGACCATGGAGGAGCTCACCTTGGATGGGTTGAGGGGTGAAGAAGTCATAGGCGATTAGCTCGATGCCATTATGGTCATCAACATCAGCAACCACTTCAGGCAAATCTTCGAGAATAAGACGTCCCTGGTTGGCTCCAATACGATCTTTGACATCTCGCAGGTCATGACCCTTACCTCCGGCGATATCCACGAGGAATACAGCCTCTGTACCATCCTTCAGATCTTTCACGAGCCGTTTCTTGAGGGGGTAAACATCTACCCAGCACCCTCGCCCTTCTTGCTGACCCTCCATGAAGATGTTGAAGGAGTGCCCTCGTACAGGGTTCTTTTTGAAATAATCCCATTGTATCATTCCGAATTTTTCCCGGAAGGGTCCTGTGGCTGGGTCCGTTGGGACTCGGTACCCATTCCTGATGAGATATCTCGGGAGGCTGGCCCAGACTGGCAAGCCTTCCTCAGCACTGCATAACACATTCAGCCAACTGTAGACATGGCTAAGAAAGCGACTTCTCATTACAAGTGTATCAGGCCATGATATATCTTTGGAATCGTCAGTGCTCTGGTGACAGCAGTAGCACCGTATGTCTGCGGACCCTTTTCATCGACAATTCCGGCCGCTGTGAGGACTCTCATTAGACGTACTACAAGTACTATCAGTATCAATATACTGATTAAGCGGGTGTGGGTGACGGAATACTTACCTATGAGTAACTCTTCAGCACCTGTCATCGTGGCGAGCTCTGCAGCTGTGGTTGGAGAGTCTGCCGTAGCCAACGCATTGAACCAACCTCCTTCTATTGCAATTCGTGCTACAGGCATGTGCTGTGCCTGCCGATCGTATCTAAAATCAGCATCCTTAGACCTTCAGGTATTGAATGAGAACTCGTTCCAAACAGACCTGGAATATGATTCTTCGAACAGCATCGACAGGGGCGTCCATGGCTCCAGTGAGCTGGTATGCAGCCCGCTGCACCCGTTTCCTAGCGTTATCATTTTGAAAGATATCGGGCGGCAGTTCCTTGACAGCTTCAATTATCTCCTTGACAAGGCTATCAACATATGGGTTGGGGGAGAAAGACATGTTATTGCCGACCGTATCGGGTACTGATGCCCGTCCGCTGGGAGGATGTCGCGCAGTCAATCTAGCTGTCATTCACATCGCTGTGAATAAAATACAGATTAGGCCACAGCATGGCGTTGCGTACTCGTGCGGTGGGAAGGATAGGTCTTGGGCCAATTTCAGCATGATTTGCGATCAGCTAGTTTCAGAGACTATCTCGATGGCTGTCTTCAACGACTGGATCAAGGAAGGGATTCTTTCGCCGACGATGGAAAGTGAAGATGTCAAGACTAAGTCGAAAGGGATTCCCCGGAGGCAAGATGCTTATGGGCTGCATCTCGCTACCTCCCATGTTGAGGAACCAGGTCATTGCGATCTACTGGCGGGCAAGCATCCTCAGGATTTGCCTCATTCTCAGCCACTGATCGTACGGGACCTTGGTAGAGCATATTTTGGTATTACCGTATAATCCTCAGCGCCGCATGTAGCGGGCATCCAACGGACTCGACCCCAATCGGGCACCTCCGCTTCACGTTATCGCAACAAAAGCGCCCAACCCTCCATGGTACACTACCAATGGCTCGCCCTGGAGCACGGCTGTAAACCGACAGCTACTTGAATTGCAGAAAGCCACCTGCAGCTCAAGGCGTACAGCACTGTACGACACCGCTGGTCTCGGAGCGTGCGAGTCGCTACGTTACATACGTATCAGTGGATGCTGTACGAGTGTTCGGCGCGCGGAGCTACCGGATACTTGCATAGAGTGGGCCGTGGCATTTGCGCCATCTTGTCAAAATGGAGAGGCTTTCAAGGTATCCCTACACTATGAGTCCCACACGCATTGGTTTTATCAGGCCCATGGCGGGCAACTTGATTTCAGCTACATCCTCGCTGTAACATCCACTCCCCAATAATTCAAATGAGAAAATAAGATGTGATTGACTGGCACATTGAACCATCCCTATACTTTTGAAAGCAAGAATCCATCGTTTTGCAGGGTCTGAAAAATCTGACCGGGATCATATTTCAGCGACGCAGCCTTCAGCTTCGCAATATTGTCCGCGCCGTAGAAGGCAATTGGGTTTTGGTCTCTCGAACAATCGTTCATGTACAAGAATGGGATGTACGAACCCCTTTGCTTTCCGAGTTCCTTCCACTTCTCGGTCGTGGCGATGGGTGCTGCCCGAACGGTATCATCATTGTTTGCGCCTTCCCAATCCACGAGAGTCGTCCACCCTGCATACGTATGTTAGCCGCAGTACATCAAGTTTCGATCAGAAATATAGTGATGTTCACATTGGTGGTCAAATTGAGGTAGCCCCATTGGATTCCCACCTCTAGCAATGCCTGCTGCAGCCATATTAGACGTAACGGGCTGGAGTGTGAAAGTCATGTTTGCTCCAGTGGCGGCCCGAGCGGAAACTGCCTGTCCTCGCCAGAACGTATAAACGTCCTTATAGAGTGTTGCATCGATCTTGGTGGCCGTGGCGCGATAATCGTGACTTCGGGATTGTCATTGCCCAAGATCAAAAGTTGAGATAGGGGAGATCTTACCGTGCAGGGAGATTCGAGAATGTGGCTCCTAAAATGTGAGTGAGGGTGTTGACAGTGCCATTCGTTGGGGGTACAGCAACAAATGCGGGCGACAGCTTGTAGAATGGAGCAAACGCTGCCGGCTCGTCGGCAAGTGCGGAATATATCAACCCTACGGTGGTAGTCTCGAGTCCGATAACAAGAGCTACTGTTGACTTCAAGTCCGATGCACCGTTCTCTTGCCATTGTGCAAAAGCATCGATTACGGCGGGGACTTGATCGGTCGTATATACCGACACCTGGTACCAGACACTACTCACTGGGATTGTGTAGAGGTCAAATCGTGTAACGATTCCTGTGACGTCTTAGATTCGCAAGCCTATGACGGTAAAGCGCACAGAGAGTTACCGAAGTTTGGCCCTCCCCCTTTCAGAGCGAAAAAAAGATCACTGTTCTGTTGCGCGTTTGCATCTGTGATCGTGCCATCTGCCAAGACAACCTGCCATAGGATTTAGCAATTTCCAAGTTCGACCGTTGGCGTATTTAGTACCTCAAAGTTCTTGGCATTATCGGCAGCCAGACCGTACTCCCCCGAAAAGTGGAAGAACCCACCTGGGAGGTTACTGATTAGCACTCCGCAGAACAATCGACTGGGTAAGCTCGAACCTCCGAGTATGAGTCCTGCGACGCCCACATGTGGAATGCGGCCTCCAATAACGCTCACGCCGTACGGGTCTAAGGCGTCGTAGACGTTGCCCCATCGAAGACCGGGTCCCAAGCTCACGAAAGATTTATCCGGACTAATGCTGAACTGGTTGATCCTCTGCAAATCAATGAGGATACCTGTATTGTCGATACTGGAGAAGCCAGGATTCGGAGAGTGACCGCCGCTATGGACAGAGAATTTTGCTTGGCAAAAGCTGACAATCCGCAGAGCCTTGGATACCTCTGAAGTCGATGCTGGAAGCAACACGCATGATGGAGTTTCCCAGCATGATTCAGACCTTGATCACCGTGGTCAGCATGACGATTCGGAAGTTTGAAGCATCAAGGGCGACGGACCAGTTTGAATCGACCTTGGTCTGGTTAACAGGTGTTATCTCTACAGATTCAGCTTCCAGAGCTGCTTGGGCTACTAAGCACGCGAGCCCAATCGCGTTGTACGTAGTTTTGCCATTGCCATCACGGGCGGCCCGAAGTTTGCTTACCAGAGCTTGCGCCGGAGACGAAGCAAGCTGAAGGGATTGGATAAACGCTTCGATGTTTGCTTGGGTCTGCATAGTAGCTCGGGCGTGGATGTCAATTTGATGAGCAGGAGAAGATGCGGGGAAGGTAACGCCAACGCATAGAAGACGAATAATTATGGAAAGGGAAGCCAACATTGCAAGGTAGAACAAGGGTGAATGGCACAGGCGAGGAATGACATGTGATCGAGTACCTTACGTCGCACCGCCTCAAGCTAATCAGTGGGTGTTCGGTGTTCACGCAAAGATGGGATCACTTGATGCAGTGCAACGACAAGTCGTCTTCGTATATCTGTCTGGGTTTGATGCAGCCGCATTCCTTTTAAGTCGATGCAGGGTGAACGACGGGACCTCAATCAGTCCCATGATCTGCAAACATAAGAGGCGCAAGTTACGAGTACTCGTATGCACGGGGTTTCCGCGCACTCTAACCTAGAAAGGTTAGCTGTAGATAGTATCGGGTTTAGCGTACTTAAAAGGGCACTAATATACTTAGTCATAGTTAGCGTGCGCGGAACCCCAGTGTGCGCGGAAACCCCGTGCATCCGAGTAGTGCCCGCAGGTAGACATTAGGTATCCGTAGCCCCCACTAGCGTCGAAGCTGTGCCGTAGCACAAGTAGATACCGAGCCCACCAATTACTGTAAAATTAGGACATGCTTTATTATTGAGGACGTACAGTAAAACCAAAATTACGATAATACTGAGTTTGCGTTCATATGTGTAATCTGAATTTATGTCGCCCGCCATCCATCTTTTATGGTACACCTTTTTCTCCAAGCTGTTGCAAAAAGGCCGAAAACAATTATAACTACCATGCATGCATTTAGCCCGTCTCAGTCAGTCTGCCAGTAGGGCTCTTCCTCACCTTCTTTCCCCATCTCTTCAGTACCCTTCATGCTGCAATTACCCGATAAAACTGTCTAGAATCTTCTACCGTATAAGTTTTGTCCTAACGATCAATACCCCGGATACCGTAGTAAACGCTATTCGTTCTAAGATGTATGATTCCTGGTCTTGTAAGAAGCTCACATAGAGGCTGTGTAATTGAATCACCAAGAGGTTACCATACTCGTAGAGGTGGTATCATGCAGAACGAGATTACCTTTCTGGATTGGTGTTGCTGACATCTGTCTGACATGCATATGACATACATACCGTAAGGTACCTAGGATGATAAATAACCTTTCGGAAGAGGAAGATTGCTGACATGCCTGGGATATACGCCGCGTGATGCTAAATCAATGCCCCGATACTACCCCACCTTACTGAAGAGGAAGATTACCGACATGCATGGGATAGATATATGCAGTACGGAGTATAGTGAACAATCAATGCCTCAGCCTCAATACCACCTGAAATCTGCAGAGGGAGAGGAAGAGGAAGAGGCAGGCTCACAATAGTGATCCTGTCAGGCTACTACTACCTTACGTAGATCACTTTAGAGTACCGATTGCCATACACTCTGCTCCGTATGGGCTCACTGCCCTTGATGCGCTACAGCACCCAGCAGTAGAAATAACAAGGCTGCGATGCAACCAAGGTCCAAAATAATCCCCCAACCCCAGGTCACATGTATCAGTTCGTGCACATGCAGGATACCTGTACAACATTCACCGCTCCTCAGCGAATTCGCCCGGAACGGAAATGGAAACGAAAACGGCAATCTGACCGGCAGCCCTCCTTTAGTGGCTCCCCTACCTCCGGCTCGTTTGAACCTCCCTGAATGACGGACTGTAAGAGAATCAAAGTAGGACCTGGTGTTCGACTGGAATCGAGGCTCTGTTGATCTTGTCTCTGTCATTCTCAAGTGCTGCTTGCGCTGTCTCATTGATCTGTCAACAGTATGGCGACGGCTTCATTGCAGCAGCATCTCCTACCACCGCCTACCGCCGTTGACAACATCCACAAAGTCTACTCAATCGCCATAACTTGTGCTGTACTTGGAGTGTTCGCCAGTCTTGTTGTCCTCTTGCGCCTCGGGCTGAGGATACGCGCCCGCGCATTCGGGCGCGATGATTGGGCCGTTATTCCCGCTCTGGTAAGCCATTGATGAATCAATCGAAAAGCCTCTCCATCTTTGACCCTTTGATCCAGCTGTTATACATCGGCTGGACTGCAATGGCCACTTACGTCAACCTCCATGCTGGGGTTGGCAAACCACTCTGGGAGATCACGGTGGAGGAATACTCAGTTTGGTTCAAGGTTTGTCTCCGGTTCAGGGACGGGCGATGATCCCCACGAGGTGTATACTGCGAGGAGCAAGCCCATTGAGCTAGACTGAATGGTTCGAATTCCTAGGGCATTCTTGGATCCGCCTGGCTCTACCCAGCAATGACAGGTGCAATCCGAATCTCCATCCTCTTTTTCTACTATCGCGTCTTCGTGACACCGCAAGCACGTTTGAAGTTGGTGATCCAGGCCCTACTCGCCCTCCAGATCGTCTACCTGGTGGTATACTCCGTCCTGCCAGCCTTTATGTGCCGCCCACTGTACAAGGCCTGGCACCCACTGGAACGGGAACTGTACTGCAACGACTGGTACTATTACCACCTACAAGTGGCCTTATACAGCACTAGCATGGCCTTCGACATTATCCTACTAATTCTCCCACTCTACCCAGTTTGGAAGCTCCAAATGCCCGTCAAGCGGCGCTTGAGCGTCGCTTTCGTTTTCATGCTAGGAGCAGCGTACGTCCCGCTGCACCTAAGCGCCAAAATCATTCAAATATTGACTTTATCGTAGCGCGAGTATTTGCGCCGCATACAAGCTAGCGGTCTTCGTCATCGAAATGGCGCGCTACACCGATATCAACCCAAGATGTAAGTTCTGTTCCGCGCAAATTCACTCGGGCCCCGCAGCTATTCAAACCACGAACCTAGGGCTCCAATATGAAATGAGTATGCTTATTCCCCCCCAATTTGACACCTACGGAAGGACATTTTGGATACCCTCCCAAGTCGAGCCGACTGTCGCCCTCATCGGCACCTCCCTACCGGCAATCCGTCAGCCTCTGATCTCCATCACATTCAAAGTCTGGAGCCAGATATCGTTCACCTCGGCTACACACCCCACGAAGCCGGGTAGCAAAGTCAATGGCGTAGCTGTGCGCTCCGCCTCGCAGCGCTCAAGGCCGTTGATCGTGTCGGGCCCCAAGCCAAGCACGACCAGCAGCGAATCCGGGCCCGCGCTATATAGGGAGTATACCGAATTGAGCGATTGGGATCATGGCGCTAAGTGAGGCAGTGGAAAGGGTTCGCAGATTCCACTGTTCTATTGGATGACATGTAACTTTTATGCGGCGTGTGAACAGGTGTTTCGAGAGCTTTGGATATTGCCGTCTGTTTTTGAGCAGCGGAAGTCAACATGGAAGGGAGATGTCATCCAGGGGAGGAATATATCGTAGACTTGGCTAAAGAACCCACACGCGTTCAGAGCAAGAGACAAGAAATCAAATATACATATACATGTAAATCTATCTGTCCATCCCGGTCGTAAAACCCAGCGTTCAGCGACCCCAAAGCACACCAAGCTAATTCATTCATTCTGGATAACCAGGTTGACTCGACCCAAACCAAAAACCGTCTCACGAAATTTGAATAGCACCCAAAGACGCGAATTCTATTTCGAAGATAACTATTGATTAGGTAACCAACCCATGCGCCGACACCACCGCATATGTACACTCAAGGAAGCTTGAACCCCCCCCTCACGAGCCTCTGAAACACCGAGTCCGCATCATACCGAGTCCGCACCACCCCGAGCTTCTCCACGCTCTCCGCGCCATAATGCGCAATAACCCGCTGGTCATAACTAGCGTCATTCATGAATCGATACCGCAAATAATTCCCGTTCCCTCGGGTGGCATCTTCGATCCTCGAATGGATCCTCCGCGCGGCATCGTGGGCTTTCTCGTCTCCGTCACGGAACCAATGTCCCACATCGAGGACGAGCCAGGTCTGATTGACGGCTTCGAGGCCCAGGGCGTTGGTGCCGCGGGCATGGCCCGCGAGGACGGCGCTCGCGGAAATGGGCTGCACGCCCAGGGCTAGGGAGCCGGACGTGAGGGATTTTATTTCCTGGAGCTCGGGAGCCGTGCTCACGATGGAGGCTATTTCTTGGTAGAGGGAGGCGTTGGGTGTGAAGCTTGTGGCGAACCAGTCGAATCTGCCACGGGCGTATTTCAATACTCTGCCTTTTTGGGGGGGTTGTTAATTCTACGTACCGGGGGATTGCGGGGACAAGCTGTCCGCTTAACATCTGGGTGAGGGTTTGGATTTTAGTGTTGTCACTGGTGGTTGGTATAGGGTAGAAAGGACTGAACGCGGCTGGTGATGGCTCAGGCTTGAGGTATACCATGTTCAGGATGGCGCCAACGCTGGCGTTAGTGACAAATGCCTGCATCATGACGTTCGCGTAAGGGTCTTTGTGCGGGTTGGACTGATACTCAATCATGGCGGAGAAAAGGGCAGGCAGTTCCCTGAGCGTGTAGCTTTTGATTCCACCCCAGACATCGTGAATGGGATAGGTGGAGAGAGTAAACGCTGTGACAATACCTTGGAATGTTGTCAGTGCCAATATGGGGTGTCAGAACCAAGGAGCTCTTACCAAAATTGTTGCTGCCACCTTTGAGTGCCCACCAAAGATCTGCATGGGACGTTGCATTGGCGTTGACAACGGATGCGTTTGCAAGGACAACCTGATGCGGCGTTAACTGTAATTCTCCGTGCGATTATGGAATGGACTCCGAACCTCAAAATTCACGACGTTATCGCAGACTAGGCCATAAAGATCAGAGAGATATGATAGTCCACCTGTACAATCAGCAATGCCTCCGCCGAGACACGAAAACCAGATACAGACTCACTTCCAAGCGTGAGGCCTCCCACGCCTACATCCAATACCCTTCCACCCACAACTGTAACATTGTATGGATCGAGGTGATTGTATACATTTCCCCACTTCTGTCCTGCACCGACAGTCGCTACATTTTTTGTGGCATCGTAAGTCACACCATTGAACAAAGACATATCAATTAAGACTCCGTCGTTAATATTAGCCGCGAGTGGAGAAGGCATATGGCCGCCAGAACGAATCGCAAAGTGGACATGTTGGCTGACTAGGATCGAAATTACTTGCTGAAGCTCTGGTATATCGACCGGCTGTGCAATACATGACGGATATGCCCATGCCGTTTCAGACCTGGAGATTTTTAGTTACCGATACCAGCGGATAGCGTATTCGGAAAATGATATGTACCAATTTTCGATGCACAGCGAGGCATATCGACTCTGTGAGGGCAGAACTGTAACGTTGCCGACTACTGCCTGGAGCTCCCGGCAGGCCGTCGCACTCTTGATGCCCGAAGAAGCGAATACATCTCTCGCCGAGAGGATCAAAATCCAGAAACAAGTCCGCAGTAAGCTGAGACGAGACATTTCGCTTTAACTGGAGGAAAGACATGCCATGCTCTCGGAGCATTGATATATGTAGACACTGTCTTCTGAATCCACGCCTCATCCTTGCGCACGGTAAAGTCACCCGAGACTTCGAGGCTCATCTCCAGCTATACGCTAACAGTAGGGCTCGCTGTCGTTGAGCGGTCATCATCCTGAAACAGGAAATGTAGGCAAGCAGGCTCAAATTGGAAGTTGATGGTGTAGTGCTCCCGATTGGTCGAATGTGAAAGGATACAACAGGGTTAGACAGAGGCAGTGCCACCGTGCGAGGTATTACACAAGGATACGTCCGAGCACATCAGCTGATTCCAATCTGGACGAAGGCAATGATGCGGTGCATGATCCTAGAGAAGGATTCAATCCGGTCAGTCGGAGGTATTGCACTCAACCAAGGTGTCGCACAGGGATCTGATGCAGTAAAGAGGTGCGTACTTTCGTGGAACAATTTAATAGAATTACATGGAGGCACTGCCCGTACCTTAGATATTGCATATGTATTTGTTCCAGGCACCCCCCCCCGGCTGGGTACCAACCTAGGCGAACGCTGTAATGAGGTGCATATTTAACGAATACGGTTTTTGCTCTACATCTTAAGGCCGATCGAAACCTACTTGAATGACTGCGCATACATGCTATGCATGGCAGCCCAGGTGTAGGTGGCTTGTTGACGCCCCAATCTCAATTGGTGAGGATTAGCAGACCTAGACAGAGTCTCGTTTTAGTTCCAAGGGTAGAAAGCTTGCCTCTGACAGATTCACACCGCAAGGCTTGGCCTTTTCCGTTCATAGGGATCAAAAAAAATAGGATCTGGTAGCTCCATCATTATCATAGGTCACTTAATGTAGACAAAGGCTGATGCGGAAGCTATGCGGAAGTCTTGTAAAAGACGGAACGCTGACGTCCTAGCGCTCGCACTATCTTCACAATATCAGTAGATGTCAGATAGATTTAGTTTATCAGATCAATACCTTTTCTTAGCATCCGTGCTGACTTATCCCGATCTCATAGATATGAGGCAGTTGTGACAGGCTCCAGACGTTTCCTTCATTGAATCGATACGATGGGGCATCTCGACTCAGACGTTTCTCAGACTTTCGACGCTGGCGGGTCATACATGTCGGTTCCTTGGTGGGTGCCATTCGGTCGTACTTTGTCGAGACTTGTTGGGATTTCAGTCGGGCAATGGTTAGGAGGGATGCTAGGATACACCCCATTCTATAGGAAATGGACGACCGACTGGGAAAAGGCGTGCGAGAAAATGAAGACATCATATTTCCAGAAAAGGTTCGCAGCTCGTGCGAAGATAGAGTGATACTCGAAGGCAAAGTTCCAGATTAATATCTGATAATAAGCAGGCTTTGCGAGGCAAGGCATTCAACATTTGAGCAAAGAGCAAGTTCCAG